>CEUL01074424.1_pt1 | contig 30347 bp, 28 predicted proteins | sample 427021 | NCBI WGS metagenome assembly CEUL01 (sample SAMEA2622800, study PRJEB7988) | marine metagenome | isolation source: saline water (ENVO:00002010), including | reverse complement strand
CTACAGACCCAGCCAGCCGACTTGGCCCCCCTCTTTAATCGGAACGGTCCGGAAGGATATCAGGCTAATCTGCCGCCTTGCTTTACAAGAGTCACTACTCCACCGCTGGCGGCCATTACAACCGCATCGCAGATAGCCACAAATAAGCCAACCTCGACAACTCCAGCAATACCCAATAAAGCGGATTCTAATTCTCTTGGATTAGTAATCGTTGAGCCAAATGAACAGTCGAGGATGTAACCTCCATTATCGCTAATGAATGGCTCATCTCCTCCTCTCCTGACCACAGACCCTGGGCAAATTTCGGCAATCCTATCTGCGGTTCGCTTCCATTCAAAGGGTAATACTTCGATAGGTAGGTCAAAGTCACCAAGAACTTCAACTTGTTTCCTATCGTCAGCAACCACCACCATAGCATTACTAGACTGTGCGACTATCTTTTCGCGGGTCAACGCTCCACCTCCGCCTTTGATTAGAGCGAAATCGGAATCAAACTCATCTGCGCCATCAATTATCAGATCTAAAACTCCAGCATCTGCTAAGGGCACTAGAGGGATGTTTAGGCTCTCTGCCAGTTCTCTAGTTGCTTCGCTGGTTGGCACTCCAACTACAGACAGGCCTTCTTCTTGCATTCTGCGACCTAATTCTAGCACAGTGTAACGAACTGTCGAGCCTGTTCCAAGACCTATTTTCATGCCGTCTTTGACAAAATCGCAAGCCGCGATTCCTGCTTGCTGCTTTAGCGCCTCAACGTCGCTCACATGGTGGGGCAGATGTAAGACGGCCATGATGGTTACCCTTCTAAGAAGACAATAAATTAGGTCAGAATTAACAACAATAGCAAACCGTTGGGTTCATTCGTCGATACCAAGCCGATAAGACGAGGGAGCAGGAGGGTCGCTGACAGTGCCAGACACTGAGGAAAGTCCCCTCTCCAAGATGCAAGCGGTCCGGTGCAAGCCGGAGGTCCGGGAGGGCCGGCTCTGCAACAGAAACGTCCCGCGCCAGGCGCACGATGATCCCGAAAGGGTGAGGTTTCCTGACCGCGGCTGGAACGAGCAACCCCGCTGGAGCAAGTCCAAGCAGGCCCGTAGTGCATCGACAGGGCCGGGTAGGATGCATAGTTGAATGCGACCAGCTGAAAGGTGAACAGAAAGGGGCTTACTCCCTGCACCCTCACTTTACTATAATCAGTGAAAACTAGCCTATTCTAGGGTGGCCTCAAGCACACTGGATGCTTCGAGAGCCCCACTATCCTCGTAATCTAACCAAGGCCCTCTTCCTAGCAATCTTGAACGTAATTCATGCCATGCAACGATGAAACTTGGTAACAAGATGCTTGAGGTAATTAGTGCTAGAATTAGAAGTGACATCATCAATATGAAGAAATTTTGTAATCCTGGGATTTCTACGAATAAACCTGCAGAAAGCCCAGCACAAGTTGTTGTAGTGGTTTCAAAGATTGTTTGACCTGTTCTCGAAACAGATTTGACGATTCCAGCGGGAGTTTCACCCTCGTCTTTGATTCGATCAATTATGTGTATCGAATCATCTACGCCAATACCAAAGACGAGTGTGCCGACCATGGCAGTGAAGAAGTTGACATTGACTGAACCTTGGCGCATCAATAACGGCTGCCATAATACAACAACAGCCACCGCTGCCATCGTGAATATGGCTAATCTAGGCGAGCGGAACAATATCATCATTGTAATTAGTAGAATGAGCATTGTAGCGATTGTAGTTTCACTCTGAGCCTTTTGAATTCCTTCATTAATATCGATACTCACAGGCAAACCTCCCGTCAGCTTTGAATTGATGACGCCTTCAATTCCAAAAGCCGAACATGAAAGAGCATCAGGACAATTACCATCTCCATCAAGGTGATCGTCAATAGCATCTCTTAGAGGCGTGGCATCTTGCAAATTGATGTATGGTTGAGTAACGTAGACCAGTGTTTTGGTTTCACAAGGTGTTGAACCTCCACAAGTATCTTGGTCGGCATTCATCAGCATGCTACGGATTTCAGGACTCAATGTATCAAGGGCGATATTGACCATATCTTCTCTACTACTGACAACGTATGCCCAACATTCGGGTCGAAGTGGATTAGTTGATTCATCCCAACACTCATCATGGAGTAATTCCCAGAGACTCCTATCGTAGACTTCCAGACTGATTCCGGTTACTGGATCTGTCAAGTTAACATCAACGTGGATTGCTTTCAGAACGTTGACTAGGCTGATACTGGAGGTTTGGGGGACGTTATTGATTTTCTTTTCCTGCATATGGTCTATAGCATCGAGAATCGGTAAATCTCTAATTGGTGCTGTTGAATTAACCGGACCTCTTGCCCCCGCGTCAACGATGAACATATTCGTTTGTCCACCTTGGAAAACGAAACTGTATTCCCTTAATGCATCATAACTCGGTATATTTGGAGGAACCTCGTCTGATGAACCAGTAAGTGGCTTACCCATCTCTTCCTCCAGAATAGCCACGCCACCAGCGGTAGAAATCATTGCAACAAGTAGAACAACAAGGGTTGTCTTTACTGGCACTTCGCCTATTTTGCGCCAAATATCAGATTCGAATGCAAGAAGGATTGTACCGCCAAAGAAACAGCCGAAAAATATTGCATTAGCAATTGTTGTAGTCCCTTGAATGTAGAGATAGGTCCCTGCCGTTAATGCCACTATTGATGAAATTAGAAGTGTTTGCAAAGTAGGCATTTCAAAGCCAATATCCGTCTTTCTATAACGGAAGATATGAACCAATGCGGGGACCATTACCATAGATAGAAGGAAGGTGATTGAAATGCCCAAGACTAGTGTCACTCCAACAGTCCTCATCGGATGTATTGGTACGAGATATTGCCAAGTTAAAACACTGAATCCAATTATCGTTGTAATTGCGGAAAGGAATATTGCATGGCCTGTGGTTTGTGCCGCTCTAACAGTTGCAGTTAGGCTAATCACAGGGTCCCAAGGGTCTAATTCAGTTGAAGTGAATCCATCGCGTTGTCTTTTCCAAGACTCTTCTAGACGTTCCTCAAGTAACTCTTTGCGATTCTCTTCGATTCTATTTGTAAAGTGTAAGGAATAATCCACCCCTAGGCCGACTAAGATTGGGCCTGCTGAAATTATCATCGGAGTCAAAGGAATGTCGGCAATCACAGTAGTCCCAAATGTGATTGCTAAACTCATTGCAATTGGTAAACCACAGATAATTATGACCTTAGGATTACGATGTAAAATTAACATTGTAATTGCCACTAACAACCCTGCTAAAGGAAGCATTTTGGTTACTAATTCTGTATAGATAGCGTTCGAAACATCTTGAACTACAGGGGTTAGTCCGGTAACGGTGGTAGCATTACGAACGGGACGATCTTCGGCTATGGATATCGCTTCTGCTTTCATTTCATCAGTGACGCCTGTCGCAGGTGTTCTTGATGGAAGATTGGGGTCTTTCTTTCTCGCCTCTTCTAACCAAAGTGAATGTATTTCGGTACTAACTGAAGAGGACATTACATTTCCTTCGTAAACTCGATTGAAAATCAACCCAGACTCCTGTGGATCATCTGGATCGGCCCTTTCAATAAGCTGCTTAGCGTACTGTATGAAGGCTTGATGATCCTGGACCTGCCCGTCTCTCTTATCCTGTCTGGCAGGTATATCAGTTCCGTCCATGTCATATTTTAGGCCTAGAATAATCACTCCCGTATCCCAAATTCCATCACCGTCATTGTTGTAATTACCATCTCCATTTTCATCCAATAAAGGATGGTCTTGGGTATCCATAACAAATGAAGACAACAAACTTTCAGTTTGAGAAACTAGATTGTCAAGTGTATCTTGGTCGTCCGGAATACTATATCCATAGAATGGATTTAATTGTGCAATTGAGCATCCATCTCGTTGACCAGTAGGTAAACCATATTTTTCTACGGCACAATTGAAGCGATAACTGGAAGAATTTGCCTCCTTAATCACCTGTGCTGGAGATAGAACCCACACGACTCCATCGAGATCACCTCGATCATCCTTATGTTCATCCAGACCTGAACCATAACCTCCATTTCCATAATTTAGGTCATCACCTTCTAGCCAAGATAACTGTTTCAAAATATCGACACTGGTTATGTTTTCCGTACCTCTACATCTGTACTTCCCATCAACTTCTGGGATACCAGATTCGCATTTTTTGTCAATGGCATTATTTGTCTGCACATAGAGAATCATTATGTCGGTAGACCATTGAGTCCGGACCTGTTTAAGCAAATCCGTAGAATCTGCATCATCGGGAAGATATATTTCCACGTCTTTGTCTATCTGTTGCCCGAAATCTAGTGATTTTTGACCTACCAAAACTGTTGCTATTACAAGCAAGGCAACAATTAGACCGGGGCTGCGAAGAATTGCAGAATACCAAAACTCAGTAAGTCTCTGTGCTATCGCATGGCCTCGCTTAGAGCCAGCATTTAGCAAGTAATCTACATAGTCTACAGCATCACCAATTGGTGAAGAATCAACTTTCTGGATTACCTTCCCTCCAGCCTCCCTTATGGGCTGAAGTCGCTCAAAGAAGCGCTCCCAAAATATCGCTTCATCATCGCGCTCGTCATCGGGCACGAGAATGGTGCCCCCACCGAGCCCACATGAAACAATCGCATGAGCGCTCGGTGGGAGGCTGATTTTCAATCAGTTCTCTGAGAACTGACTTACAGTGGTTACAGTCTGCTGCCCTTCTAATACTCGGCGCAGAGCTGCGATACTGATCACAAGTGGCACATACTCAGTTCCGTCAGCGGTTGTGTATGTGTGGCAATTACCAATTGCGTCTTGATGCAAACTAATCTTTAGCGCACCTCCGGCTTGGCTTTGCCTAGCCCACCCAACAAGGGTGGTGTTCTGTTCATTCTCGGGCTGTTCATTTTTGCTTGATGTCTTTGGCATATTTTCTTACCTCCAAGTGGAAGGTCGAAATGCTGACCTAGATATGAATGGAATAAATGAGAGGGAAATGAAAGTGAAACTGGAACCTCGTGCACACTGCCGAAGGCTGTGGGCGCGGAACTCATGGCCGAACGGCTGAAAGTGAATGAGCGCCTCCAAGAGTCGATAATCATGGCTCGCAGGCGTAGGCAACTCGAACCAAAAGGCAAGGACGAAGACGTCCGAATGATGGCAGGACTAATTACAGCAGGTGTTGTTAGCATAGTCTTAGTGGCTTCAATGTTTATTGCCCCACCAGCTAATGTTGGACCAGAGGAAGGTTCCCTAGCCCCTGATTTTGTAGCTTCGGCATATAATGGAGGAAATTGGCAAGAGGTACGACTCAGTCAGTTGTATGATGGTCGCTTAGTCTTGATTACTTTCTTAGATACAGATTGCCCTCATTGCTGGACTGAGGCGGAATATCTTTCGGAAATATTTGACAGTACCAATGGTGACGTATTGTTCATCACCATCGCGGTTGAACTGCAGATTTCAGGCCACGAGAGTACCAGAGAGGAAATAGAGGCATTCAGAGATAAATCACAATTTGGAGATAACGAAAATAATGGCGATGGTTGTTATTCAGGAAGAAAGAACTGTGCTGAAAGACCTGGCGCCCCTCACTCATGGATGTATGTGGATGATCTTAGTTCATCCATCGCTAGTGATTGGGAACTTCCTGGTACACCTTTCAATGTGATTTTAGATGGGGAAGGAACCGTTGTTTGGAATCAGGCACAGCCTGAAAACCACCCTTCTGGAGAAGACATGGGAGAGGCGTTATTGCGTCTATTACAAGAGGGTGAGTAAATGGCCAACGCATTAGCAGACCCAGTACTATTGTTTTTCATCGCGGGATTATTTGGCTCAGGTTTTCTTCTAACAAATGGAAGAGGAAAAAATGGCCTTGAAGGAACAAATAGAATGCTCGACGGAAGCCTCGCCTTTGCCACAACAGGACTACTTGGATCGGCTTGGACTTGGGTCATCTACAATGACATGGTCAGAAATCCGCTTGGCGGGGAATTTTGTGCGACGGAAGGATTTGTTCAATGTGGTTCTGTAATAGGCGACCCTCGATACAACAATTTCTTCGGCATATCCTGGGGTATGCTTGGTTTTGCAGCATTTGCAACTTTATTTTACCTTATTTTATGCATCCGCATGGACCCACTAGCTAAATGGTCTGAACAATATTCCAACTATGCTTGGTGGCTGGGTCTCGCTGGAGTTCCATTTTTGTTCATTCTAGTAGGTATCGAGATCTTCGTGGTTCAACACATTTGTCCATTCTGTACAATAGCACACCTAGCACTAATTGGATATCTGATTTCAGTCTGGATGCTTAGGGAACGTAGAGAAATTAGTGCCTGGTATTGACAAAATACGCAAGCATTTTGTTAAAATATCGTATACTATTGATTTGACAATTCGGCGAATGGCTCAAAGTAGATGCGTAGGTGGCGCAACCATGGAACTAGTCACAGGAGGCGCCGGATTCATCGGTTCTCACCTAGTCGATACATTGGTCGCACAAGGCAAAAGAGTTCGTGTGTTTGACAATTTTTCTAGTGGAAGAGAATCTTTCCTAGCCCACCATCAGGATTCCGGAATGGTTGAAATTGTCAAAGGAGATCTACTTGATTTTGATTCATTAAATTCAGCAATGGAAGGTGTAGAAACCGTCCATCATTTAGCTGCAAATCCCGACATTCGTTTAGGTACCGAAGTTACAGACACCGACTTACGTCAAGGTACTGTTGCGACTTACAATGTACTTGAAGCGATGAGGAATTCAGGTGTTAAGAGAATTTCATTTTCCTCATCAAGCGCGATTTATGGAGAGGCGAATGTAATGCCGACGCCTGAAACATACGGGCCAGTAAAGCCAATCTCTCTTTATGGAGCGAGTAAGTTAGCAAGCGAGGCACTAATCACCGCATGGTGTGGAACATTCGGGGCTAAATCTTGGATTCACCGCTTTGCAAATATCGTCGGCCCAAGAGGGACTCATGGAGTGATTTACGACTTTATTCACAAATTGAAGAATGACCCTAGTAGATTGGAAGTTTTAGGTAATGGATTACAAGAAAAATCCTACATGTCTGCAGAAGATTGTGTTAGAGCAATGGTACACATTGTGGACGGAACCGATGATGCAATTAATCTGTACAATCTAGGTACTGGCGATACTTGCTCAGTCAGAAGAATCGCTGAAATTGTTGTAGAAGAGTCCGGTTTAGAGGGTGTTTCAATTGAATACACAGGTGGCGATCGAGGTTGGGCTGGTGATGTTCCAAAGACAAGTTTAGATGTCGAATATTTATTCTCAACAGGATTTGAACCTACTATGCAATCAGAGGCAGCAATCAGACATACCGCTAGGGCACTGATTGACGAAATCGGCCTGTGAGATAAACCCGAATTGCTAAATCTGCGCCTCGGATTCATAACTGATGGGCTTGACGAGCGAATATGAGTAAGCGCTGGTACCAAGAGAATCGGCGCGACCCATGGCGTCGACAAGCCAAATCCAAAGGATACAGGGCTCGTTCTGCCTACAAACTCAAACAAATTCAAGAGAAGTTTCAACTGATCAGAGAATCCGATGTTGTTCTAGACGTAGGATGTCACCCAGGTGGATGGACGCAGGTTTCTGTTGAGGAGGCTGGGCTAGAAGGAGTGGTGATTGGTGTTGACTTGAAATCTACATCTCCTGTCGAAGGTGCAAGTATCATTCAAGGTGATATTTCACAACAAGAGACAATTGATAGAATTGAAGAATTACTAGAAGGGAGAGAACTGAATGTTGTCTTGTCAGATATCTCACCAAAATTGACTGGAAGATATGATACAGACCAAGCCATTTCGCTAGAACTCTCGACTATGACTCTGGATGTAGCAATGGGAATGTTAGCCCCAGGGGGCGCATTTGTTACCAAAATATTCCAAGGAGTTGGAATTGAAGGTTTGATTTTGGCTGCTAAAGATAGGTTTGCTAATGTCCAACGTTTCGCCCCTATGGCTAGTCGTAATGCCTCGTCTGAGACCTACCTAGTCTGCCGTAATCGTTTGCCTAAACCACGCAAGGGAGCACGCGGGAAAAGTGCTTATTCACAGGTTCAAAAACACCTGACAGAAGTTGGAGTGAATGTAGAGGAAGTTGACGAAAAACAAGAAATTGTAAGCGGTTTTCGGCGATTAACTAAGAAAGAAGAGGAATGAAATCGTTCACTTTCAACTATCCCGAAGGGGACTTTCAGTTTCACTTTACTCCCCTAATTGGGATTGATATTGTAATGTGGTTAGTTCAAACGATTCAAATGAATAAACTGAGCAATATAGAAAAGAAAATTTTGACTGATTCTAAAGAAAATAGCAAAGATCGAATTCGTGGAAGGCGAAAGACGAAAGTAAGTCGATTGAAAGCAGGCAGCCCTGTATCCTACCTAGAAGTTCTAGTCTTACGTAGATATCCGCCTAGAGTTGTTTCTAACAGAAATTGGACAGGCCGGGTAGCCGCTGCCTGTGGACGTGATGAATCCGGAGTTGTAGGATTGGTACTTTGGGATGAACAAATCGAACAGGTTGCAACGGGAGATATTGTTCAAATTACAGATGGTTGGTGTAAACAAAGGCTCGGAGAAAGAGTAGTTTCAACTGGTAGAAATGGTACTCTTCGAGTGATTGAATAATTACTCAGAATCTCTATCATATGGAACAATGTTTTGCCATTCAGAGGCATCTGAACGAGCTACTATTGCCTCAACCCAATCTGTATCCGAGCAATTGAACACCTCGTGAGGAAGTCCGGGTTCAATATAGAACATATCTCCAGCACTATGTACTACTGATTTTCGACAACCGGGCCCAAATTCGTGCCTCACGGATCCTTTGAGTAGGAATATCATCACATCGAAATCAACATGGATGTGGGCAGCGGCGACCCCTCCAGGAGGGATGAATGCCTTGTTCATCGACAACTTCGTCGCTGGTGTGTTCTTCCCAGATAATCCCGCTCCATACTCGATATTATTCCATCCACGAACCTTATCGATTTCTCTCAACCCATGTATTCCGCCGGCATCCTCGACATATTTCGACAGGTCGACTTCTTCTCCCGTAAGTGAAAGTTCAGATTTGTCCATCGCTATCCCTGAGATTCCGTAAAGGCTTGCTGATTTCAACCCATTCCAAGTTTGAAATGAGAATACTGAGGGGATGTTACTACCATCTAGTCGTCGGTCAACGCTAAAAGGGAGGGGTGGCTCGCCCGCCTCGCTGAGGGACAACGTAATGGCAGCAAGAACAGACATCTGCACCTCCTCTGGTCTTCCATTGGTGGAGAACAAGAGCACTGCATTCCCATGCCCAGAGTGTGGAGAATTCATCGGACGTAGCGAGAGATGTCGAGTTCAGGCAGTAGCCTATGTTTGCCCAAATTGCGGTTTTGAGGGTCCCTGATTCCTCACTAGGTGAATCTACATGGGTCATGTTGTTGTGAAGTACAAGGTCACTATTGACCAGCCAGAAGATGGAAGTCCTGACTACGAGGGTATTGCCAATACCATTTCATCTATGGAAGAAGTTCAAGCATGCGAGATCAAACCTCTGGCATTCGGTATGATGTTCATTGAAGTTCAAGCCGTTCTCGGAGAAGGAGAAGGTATTGTCGATGGATTCGAATCAAGAGTTAGAGAAATCGACGAGAATGTTGGACAAATCGAAGCTCTAGAAATGGGTCGCCTCTGATACAGAGCCCCATATCACGTCTAATAGTGGTCTAATGGCGACCGCATAAATTCACGCATCAATACAGTTGCGTAAGTTCCAGGTGGCAAGGTAAATCTAATCCGTAAATTTGCTCCTTCGGGATGCCACCTGTCGGCCTTATCGGGTCCTTTTTCCCAACGTTCGGAAAAAGAATCCTCGGAGAGCAATGTGGCTTCTTCTACGTTGAAATCACGAAAAACTACACTCAAAGGGCGCCTTGTACCATTGGTTGAGAGGTTTGGGATTTTTTTGACTCGCCAGTCGAGATTCTCCAATTCAGTAGTTTGAAGCGCCTTTGCCTCAATTTCCCCTGGCACTCCCCCTGCTAAACTTGCATCTTGTCCAGGCAGAGGTCCTGTAACTGCTAGTCGGCCAAGTTTACAATTTCTTTTGCACCTATCTAGATTAGTTTCAGTTACCAAGGCCATCTTAGAGACATCGACTCTACCACTGGCCTGTATGGGCGCTACCAAATCACCTAACTCGGGTTCAAGAAGGTCCAAACCCGCTTCTAATCGGCCTGCTAAAGAGTGATTGAAAGCGAGTGATTGTAGAGAATGTATTGTCAACAATTGTAGCGAAGGCGGTAACGCTCTGAACCCCTTGAGATAATTTTCAGGATTGTCAACTAATGTTTCTAGAATGCTCTTTTCATACCCTAAGTGGTCTGGAGCCTGTTCTAGACAAGTTGCTGGGTCTTTGCTATCCAACCACATTTTACGAAAAGCACTTACCTCATCTGTCATCCTAGTCCCTGGCATACCGAGATAAAGATCTACTGCCCTCTCATAATCACCCTCTACAACCGCCCGACCGACCTTAGGTGTGACAGGCCTTGTTGCCCCGAATCTTTGGGGCCCTATCCAGTTTGGGAAGGCATCATCTCCTAGCCTCTGAGCCATGCCTTCTCTAATCTCCAAGACTCTTCTCATCGCTTCTTTGGCATCGAGTGGAGAGCCATCTGCATCACAACACCCACGCACTGTAATCGTGAAACGATTACCGTCGTGATCACTCATGCCCACCTTCTGATGAGTTCGGCCTAGAATTTCCAATTCAGTGTCTGGGATTTCGACTGATTCCACCTTATGCCTTGGTGCGTCGATAACCAATAATTGGGTTGTTACAGCCCTTTTATCCTTGAGTCCTGAGGAAAAAATTCTCTTTCGACTTATTCCACACGCCCCCGCCAATCTTCGCAGGTAACGATTGGTTTCCCAATTGTGGAGTGTCGCCCTTACAACTGTAAATCGGCCCTTTTTGTCTAAAGCAGGAGTGCGAGATACTTCCTCTACTCTAAAGTCCTCAATTCGTACCTTTAGTAGCCCACCAATACCATGACCTTCATGTGCCCAACGGTCTAGACCTAGATACCTCTCAATATCCTCAGCGTTGCCTAAATCAAATGTGGCTTTAGCCAAAATTTCACCGCCCTCAGAAGCTGAGGTCGGCGAACTCCTTCGCTATGTCGGAACATAGATCCTTCACAATCTTGTCCGCCTTGGCTCCTTTCTTGACTCTAACATAGAGTTCTGGTTCGTCAAGGTCAGGGTGCCCGGTGAAGAAATTCGCATACTCGACCTTGTCATTAGCGTTCAGGCGAGACCTGAACAATTGCAGTGTGGAATGGTCCTCGCCAATCAGACGCAATCGGATTTCGGACCCTTCATTCTTGAGTACCTTCACTGGCATGACGAGCGCGCCACCGGACCTTCCCTTTTGAGGCCTTTCATCAGATTGCTGGACCCTAAGGGTCCAATTTACTGCTTGAATTATTTAGCCGTTGGTGATGGGGACGCCAATGGTTGCAGGGCCCGGACTAGAGATTCGGGTTGCCCAGACCTTTGAAAAATCGGCTCCTGCAATAGTTGTATTCAGCATACTGCTAACCATTGTCACAGGGATGGCCTTAAGCCCAATGCCCGAATTTCAAACAGACCTTGCCGCGTTCGCTCCAGATTCGGATGCAGATGCTGCGATTGACAGAATGGAAGAGGTGATGCCTCCCTCTCCACACCGTATTTATGTCCATATCGAACCAACACAAGATGGAGCAAATGTATTGGAAATGGGGGCTCTTCAGCAACTTCACTCCGATCTTGAAGCAATAAACTCTCTTTCCAGCTCAAATGGGGATTTTATCACCTCTCACATAAATGCGGCTCAAATTCTTCAAGTGGCTCTTGAAGAAAGAGATGAGGAAGGTCGGAATCTATCAGACTTCAATAACTGGGAGGAATTACTCGAAGCGGTTGTTGTAGATGAAGAATGCACAGATGCAATTGGCGATGAAAGAGCAATTGCCACCGCCTCTTTTGCTCGTTCGGTAATGCTTCACTCCGATTTCGATTACGAACCTATTTGCGATTGGTTAGTTAATGGACGTGAGGGGAATCCCACACCAACAGCATCTAGCACAATGTGGGTCATCGAAATAGATGGCGACTTAGATTCAGATGATAGGCTGGCAAAAGCAGTTCAACTGCGTGATTTGCTAGAAGACAGGTCTCAAGCACAAGGCTCGGCATTGAATTATGGAGTGGTTTCAGATGACTTGGTTACCTATGACATCAACGAATCTACTTTGGATAATCTGCTCTGGCTACTTATCCTTTCTATCCTTGTGGTTGTTCTAGTCCTAGCACTTGCCTTCAGATCAATAATGATGGTGGCGGCTCCATTGCTTGGGTTGACCGCTGCATTGGTTTGGACATACGGCATTAGAGCACTAGCAGGTTCCGAATTTTCAATTCTAGAAGTTGCAGTGGCTCCTGTTGTATTGGGTTTAGGTATCGATTATTCAATTCACTTACAACGTGCCTATGAGAAGGCACGAGAGACGTCGATTAGCCCCGCGCAGGCATGGGTGAGGTCTTTTTCTATTCTTAGACTAGCACTTACACTATCTGTGATAACGACCGCATTTGCTTTCCTTGCTAATTTCCTATCTCCTTTACCTCCGCTGAAATCCTTTGGATTGACATTAGCCTTGGGAGTTGTATCTGCCTTTGTTGCCAGCACAGTCACTGTGGGTGCCTTACACGTACTAGTTGAGAAAACCACTGGAGTCAGTGCCCGTAGGTCAATGGAATTACCCGGATTTACTACCATTGCCACTGAGTTTCAGAGAAGACATACAGCACTAATTCTGCTAGCAGTAGCAGGACTAACTCTTTCCTCGGTTGTAGTTTCTGTCGGGCAGTTAGACACCAAATTTGAGTTGACTGACTTTTTAGGCGAGGAAATGGAGGTAATTGAAGTTAGAAACTCAATGTATGATTCATACGACGTAGAGGCTTTGAAATCGGTTGACATACTTATTGAGCCATCTCCTGGAATGGAAGCACTTACTGGAGAAAGAGACCTTCTTAAGGAATTAAATCGACTCGATGAGGATTTGGCATGGACAACGAATGTTGTAACGCCAGAGGGCACATCTAGACCCTCCTATGATGGATTGTACCCCATTTTAAGAGATGCAATAGAGACCGATGAAAACTTTGGAGAGATGTATAACTTAGGTGTCTTTGACGGTGCAGTTGATGTGACCGGAGAATTTTCTGAAGGTGATTTGGCTTCAGCCGTAGGTTACCTGTTAGCAAACGAAACAATTGGCGAACCAATTCGAGGCCAAACATGGGGAGAAAGAACGGCAAATTATGTTGCATTAACCGATGATGGTAATGCCCTTAGGTATCTAAGGATGCGAGTAGATGTTACGGCTGGAAATAGCGAGGAATCTTCTGGATTGGCCAATCAATTCAAGGAGTTTGAAATTAGTTTAGAAGATGCTACAGGAGCTAGAGTTCATCTGAGTGGAGATCTGATTCTTGTCCACAATGTCTTATCCGGTCTAGTTATTTCTCAAGTTGAGTCTACTGCTTTCAGCCTAATAGTTTCCCTATTCGTATTAGTGGCCCTGACTCGAAGATTTGGACCTTCGATGGTGGTAATTCTGCCTGTTGGGTTAGCCGGAACCTGGGTCGTTGGAGCAATGGCTGTTTTGGGAATCAATTGGAACGTATTGACCGTGATGATTACCGCTTTAACAATCGGTCTAGGTATTGATTATTCCATACATGTTTGGCGGAAATTTGAGGCGAATAGAGAATCTGGAATGGGAACTTGGGCATCGATGAGAGACATGTATGCTACAACGGGTTCAGCCTTGATTATGTCAGCAGGCACTACCATTTGTGGGTTCATGGTGCTAATTCTATCTCCGGTACCTGTCATCAAGGACTTCGGGCTAGTGAGTTCTATTTCAGTCGCCTTTTCACTAATTCTAGCATTAATGGTTCTCCCTGGACTTCTAGCCGCAGAAGTTCGAAGGTCAAATCTAGATTGAGTTACTTTCATTCTGCGGCTTTGTCAATGGCTGAGGACACCTTTTGCATATCCAAACCTTGTTCTCTTGCAACAAGTGCTAGAGCCATCCAAAGGGTAACAGGGCCTAATGCTCGTCGTTTTCGTTGAGCCCGTCTAACTACCTCATTATTTGCTAAACCAGATTGTGATGCGATTAATTCGATTAGAGTAGGGATGCTACCCTCTGCACGATCAATCGGTATCCGTGAATTAGGAGGTTCTGAGAGAGGATTTTGATTCGACTTACTTACCTTTGGTCGAGAGAAACTTTCGTCATTATTTGATTCGATTTCTCCCTCCTCTCTAGTACTAACCCTCGGTTGAGAAAAATCCGAGGTAGAATCCTTACTCTCTTCTTTGGATGATGGTTTGTAAGTTGGAGGTGATAACATCCTTCGAGTCATTGGTCTCCAGCCTAAACTTGGAATTTCTAATTTGACCCCTTCGACTAGGTGCATAGTTTCCCCCTGCATAGAAATCCAACCAGCGTCTGTAAGTGCCTCCACTACACTTTGAGATTCTTCAGGGGAAAACCACTGCATTTCTAGAGACCATAGGCGAACAACATCCGCTTTGTTGATTTCTTGAGGTTCTAATCCATCAAAAATCGTGAAGAGTATGCGAGATATATCGGTCTGCTCACTCATGTTCTTCTTTCACACTCCGGCAGTGGTCTCGCTTGAGGCTTGCGCGATTGGGATTTGCTAATTTTGAGAACTTGTAATCATTCGGTTGAATAAGCACCGTGCACTCGCGACCCCCCGAAATGGCACGTGACTACATCGCTCGGGACCCCAAAACTGGACGGCCAATCAATCGAAGACGTGCTGTAAAGCAAGTAGATATCCGTTCGATGTTACCTCCTTCAGGTGTATGGGAACGTATTCCTCGAAGGGACATTGTTCCGCTGGCATCTGGTCAAGTACAGATGGTAGAAATACCACGATCTGAAGGAGGGGGTTTGGCTAGGCGTATAGATGGTATTCTAGCACTAAATCGTGTTCTTCCTGCAATGGTGGGCGATGCACATGCCGCATTGTGTGAAGCATTGGATGATGATGAAGGAGTTATCCGTGTAGCTGGACTGAAAGCTATGCCTTCATTTGCTATCAAGAAACATGATGACTTATTCGTGTATCTTTCAGATAGATTACTAGAAGAAAATGAGCATGTTAGAAAGGCTGCTAGAGAATGTCTGAGAAAGTTAGCACCGATTTTTCCCTCAGGTTGTGAAGAAATACTAAGGCGGGAATTAAGACATGAGACTAAACAACATAGAAACGATGCTTTTGCGACCCTGCAAGATACCTCTCAAAACTGGGTGGAAACAGGTTGTTTACACCTAGATGAGTTGATTCGTGAGGAAGATGTAGATTTGCGTCGCAGGGGTGCGAAAATTCTTCGTACAATTACTGCAAAAGGTGGTGCGACAGGCTGGGACCTCATCTCCTGGTCATTACAGGATGAGGATGCACAGGTTCGACGTTCTGCTTCAGCGTGCCTTCCCACACTAGCAAATGTAGAATCTAGAGTTGCCGCGATATTAGTCGAGGCTTCGATGTTTGACGATGATTCTGGAGTAAGGAAGAACATAATCAGAACTCTGAAAACTCTCGATATGCAGAATCCAAGGGTGGCACAATTGATACAAGACGGGGCCAGAGACAGAGATCCTGCGCTTCGTAAAGCCTGTATCGATCAATTATCAATTATCTTAACAGGGGAAAAATTGAGAGAAGTGGCTGCAGAATTACTTCGTCAAGAAACCCAACCTGAACTCAGAACTAGACTTGAAAGACTCTCCCGAGATGTTGATTGGGAAGGTACGGAAGAGGAGAAAAATCGCTCACTAGCGCCTCTCGACAAAGTTCCGGAGGAGTTCTCAGAGATGCAATTACCTGAAATTGATGGAATAAAGCCGATTACTGAAGATTTAGTAAAGAAAGAAGGTGTTTCACCAACAGATAATGCCGCCCCACCACGTAGTGGTGAGGTAGAGTCCATCCGTGAAGGTCATAAAGAAGAGTCAGGTCGGCGGGCCGCGAGGAAACAAGATGAGCGAGACTTTTGACGAGAAACTCGAACAATTCGAGCGACTCTGGGACGGCGTGACGCCGAAGGGGATTAACCGTACCAAGTCCCTAAAGTTCCGCCAGTACATGCGCCAACACGTACTACAGAAGTACCATAAGAGGCGTAAGGAACAATTCTCGAGTGCTGATAAGGGTCATTACAACCACAGCTTCTCGAGTAAGGATCAGTTTCTCACTAAGGAGAACTGCCGCAAGTACTGGATGGGAGAACTTCAGAAGGAGATTAGCGAATCTGAATCCTTCTGAGGCGATTAAATGAGCCCTGCCGCTAAGGCATTTTCTGATTGGAATCTTGATTCAAGAATTGCAGATGCCATATCGAGTAAAGGTTGGAAAAATCCTACTGAAATACAAGTTGAGTCAATTCCGGTTGCACGACAAGGACGCGATGTAGTCGGTCAAGCGCGAACCGGAAGTGGAAAGACTGCGGCTTTTGGAATACCAATTATCGAAGCTGCCAGTGCTTCGGGCGAACCCCAAGCAATTATCCTCTGCCCAACCAGAGAATTAGCGGTCCAGGTCGCAGAGGAGTTGACTTGGTTACAAGGAGAAAGCGGATTGTCGATTCAGACGGTTTACGGTGGAACAGACATCGAAAAACAAGCTAAAGAATTACAATCTGGCTCCGACATAATCGTTGGAACTCCCGGCCGTGTTATTGATATGTCCAAACGAGGACATCTAAATCTATCAGAAATAACTCATTTTTGTTTGGACGAAGCAGATAGAATGCTGGATATGGGATTCTTCCCAGACGTGCTTTGGATCTTTGAGCAAATGCCTGCAAGAGAGCAGACCTTGTTGTTTAGCGCTACTTTCCCACAAGAAGTACTAGATGCTGCTGAGGAATTCATGAATGATCCTGTTTACGTGATGAGTGATGATCTCGAAGTTGAGGTTCCAGAAATCGACCAATTTGCAGTAAGAATTGGGCGCTCAAACAAACTATGGGTGCTGGGAAGACTAATCGCAAACATGCGTGATGATGACCAAATGCTAATTTTCACTAATACAAAACGTATGGTTGAGTTACTAGAAGACAGGCTAGGAAAATTCGGAATGAGTGCAACAGGAATGCATGGAGATAAAGCCCAGAACCGAAGAGAGAAAATTCTCGATTCGCTCAAAGAAGGGAAAACAAAAATTGTCGTCGCTACTGATGTAGCAGCACGCGGAATTGATGTCGACGGAATTACCTATGTTGTCAATTACGATCTTCCTGATGATACTGAATCCTACGTCCACCGAATAGGTAGAACAGGTCGCATGGGACGTTCAGGGCAAGCATGGTCCCTTGTTTCTAAGGAGGATATGGCTGCTCTTGATAAGATTGCAAATACTTGGAATCTTGATATTCCATATGTTGAAGCCCCTGAATTGCCGGATGGTATGACTCGAGACCCTGTACGAAAGCGAGAAGACTGGTCCGAGGTCACAGACCCCTTCGGTATGGTCAGCGTCGCACTTGAGGTAGGTAGCGGGAAAGCAACTAAGCGCGCGCTGGCGGATTGGATTGTCGGCCAAGCACGCATTCCCGAAATCGCATTGGGTGAAATCCAGATGAGCGATGCATCTTCAACCGTCCAAATACACGTTGAGAAAGCATCCTATGTGATCGATGTCATCAAGAAAAGGGAATTTGATGGAGTTGCGTTAAATCCATCAATAGTGGAATTTTGAGGTTTTGTAATGGACCAAACAGAGACGCCAAATCGGCGTCTTGACTTATTGGGGTTCTTTTGCCCAGTACCTGTACACGAGACAAGAAAGGCACTCAATGAAATGCAAGAAGGTGAACTTCTCGAAGTACAAGCTGACGATCCCGAAACTCTCCAAGATATGCCAGCGCTATGCGATAGGATTGGAGTTAAACTTCTGAGCATTACAGAAGAATCTGGAGAGTATAGATTTCTGATTAGGAAATGAATATTCCAATCGGATGGGTTCTTGAGAGTATAATAGGTCGTGGAGTCAATGACGTCACCCAATGGGCCAGTGGACCTCACAGAATTACTCGATGTCCCTGCCGATGCTAGGTTGCCGACCGAACATGGTGATTTTCGAATTAGAGTATTTCACGAGGACACTACAGGACTAGATCATGTAGCCCTAACACTCGGAGACATGCAGGGGCCAGACCCCGTCCTTGTGCGAGTCCACTCAGAGTGCCTAACCGGTGATGCATTTGGAAGTCTACGTTGTGACTGCGGCCCTCAACTAGACACCGCTTTACGACGTATACAAGAAATTGGATGGGGGTGTTTGGTATACCTTAGACAGGAAGGAAGAGGTATTGGTCTTCACGCCAAAATTCAGGCCTACAATTTACAAGATAAGGGTGCTGATACATTAGACGCTAATTTACTGCTAGGTCACCCTGCAGATGCTAGGGATTATCGAATTGCTGCAAAGATATTAGCCGCAGTGGGAGTAGAAAAAGTCTGTCTGTTAACCAATAATCCTGACAAAGTAATCCAATTACAAAATCACCATGTGGACGTTCACGAACGAATGCCCCTGGTAGCAGGGGTAAACGAAGATAATCGAGATTACCTCTCTACAAAGGTAGAAAGAATGGGGCATTCGATTTCGGATGACCATTTTGAGTCTTAATGCAAATTGCAAAATCTGCTCTAAGTTTGATTTTTGGGGCCGTGGCCGGGACTTGAACCCGGGCCGGCGGGACCACAACCCACCGTGCTAACCGCTACACTACCACAGCCGTATGTAGCCATTCGACAGACAGACCATATTTCAAGCGTTCCGCGTGAGGTAGCCCAGACTCTAGAGACCAACGGATTGAAGCGTCGTTCACCATCGTTACTAATTGATGAGTCGGGCCGGGGGTCTAAGTTTGGGTCTGACAGCCTTAGCGATAATTGCAATTCTATCCCCGTTAACCGCAGGAGATACGGTCATCGAATCAAATAGAATAGAGCTACTAGAAGCAGGATCTTTTGATGATGCTAGTGATTGGACTATTTCGACCAAAGCCGCCTTTTCGGATCAACCAGCCGACCATAGTGTGGGGATGATTGCCGATGGAGAGTTGTCATTCACACACAACCGTCCAGATAATTTCCAAACTCATACCTCTTGGGCCTCATTCAGCCCCACAGATTCGAACTTTTCACTAGGAAACCCCGATGGTTCCTACACATGGTCTACTGGCCCTGATATTACCTTGTCAGGGTATTCTTTCACTGGTTTAGAAAGTCGGGTCTTAGCCAATGTTTCATTGATTATGCACATATCAATTCCAGATTCATTACCTTCGGATGAAATTCGTATAACAATAGAGGCAAATGGCCCAGAGAAATTAGTCAAAACGATTGCAAGGACGTTTGGACCGGTTAATCGGATGACAACTCCGCTGGTGGAAAATATTGACGATTTACAAGAATGGAATTGGAATGATTTGGAAGATGCGTCTGTAACTGTAGATTATGTCTCGGACGGCGCTCCTGATGATTCAGAAATCAGAGTAGATGCAGTTGGAATTCGAGTAAAATATCACCAACCATGGTACTCATTTGAGACCGTTAAGGCGATTCACGAAATTGCAGGACAAAGTATGCCCGTACTCGACTTTGGACCTTATGATGGAGAAATTTCCGGATTGCTAACTGAATCTTGTGGCCTAACTCCTGAAGAAGGGGAAGAAGGCTTCTGGACTTTTGACGTAGAAGTTCCTTATGACCAAGAATTAGGACGAATTCATGTCTTTGGTGAAGGAAATTATACAATAGAAGCAATGCCTCAGGGTCACATATCTATGGAAGATTATGAAACCTATTCTAATGGAGATTTACTACAAGATGGAGACGATACAAATTCAGTCCGAATAACAATTTTTGACGGTTGCATAAGTTCGGCTAGGATAGATGTTAATGATCCAAAACTAGTGGTGGTTGGTTCAATAGCCGGTTCGACTCAAGGCTTAGTTGAAGAATATAGCAATATTAGATTTGCAATTGGAAATCAACTTCTCCAAGAAGTGCCAATTGAGGCGGGCGTATTTTCATTTGAAGTCCCAATTGGTTATGCCTTACCCGTTGAACCAAATGAATTGGAATTCGGTGTGGCTTCAAGATTTCAGTGGTCTTCTAACGGAGTAGCAGAAACAACAGTTGTACACATAGAATCTATTTCCATAGAAGGTGGCTACAATTTAATCTGGGACCGAGATGTAGTATGCTCAGCCCCGTCTCACCAAGAATTGATTGAAGATGAAGGGGGTATACTCATTGCAATGGCAAGTAGGTGTGAAGACGACCTAACAGATTGGCAAAATCTTGAAGTTAATGCATGGACAGATAATACTGAGCTCCTTGCCGTATCTGCATTATCTGGGGACATTAGAATCCAGCCTCTGACTGATGCCAATGGAGAGGCGTGGGTAAATGTAGAAGTCATAGACGAATCAGGCAATATGTGGGATGGAAGATTTAGCGTAAATGTGCTTGCGGTTGAAGATGCACCCACAATTTCAGGATTGCCCGTATTGACTTACATCAATCTTGGAGAAAGTAAAGTAATTGATATTGAAATCTACGATCCTGACTCCTCTGAATTATCAATTTCCACATCAAGATCTTGGGCTAATGTAGATTCTTTTGGAGATTTGATAATGACACCTGTTGAACCAGGAACCCACATAGTCGAAATCACAGTTAGTGATGGGACATACTCTGAAGTACAAGATTTGGAAGTGATAGTCACGGCTCAGCCAGATTTAACGATTGAAAATTTGGAAATTTGGAAAGGCAACGTTATTGTTGACTCGGTTGAAGAAGGCGATGTAGTTCAACTCAAGATATACGTTCGAAACGAAGGCAGAGGTGTTGCCAATGCAATCGATGTTAGATGTTGGGTTGATGGACTGTTAGTAGGCTCAACTATAGTCGATAGCGTTGCACCAGGAGGTTTGTCTATTGCAACATGTGACACTCAAATCATTACTTCTGGAGACATTGTAATCATGGGATTAGTAGACGGCACCGCCTCAATTGAAGAATCGAATGAAATCAACAATGAGTTCCAGATATTAGTAAATTCGCAAGGTCGAGATACAGGAACTGGTAAAGATTCCACAGATAGAGGCCCTGCAATTATTATCTTATCAATTGGATTAATTGCGATCTCAATAGCAGCATTACAGTTTGGACCTGGTCGGATTAGAAAGCCATATCGAAAGCGATAGGTTATCCAAAAAACACCCCAACATTCGGAAACCCTTGCCTGAAGGCCTTCGTACGGCTGATAATCGTTGTAAATCAGGGAATAGTTATACCATAATCGACGGCCAATTCAGCCTACCGCGCTCGTCTAGCGAGCCGGTGGTGTGTGTTTGCGATGATGAAACTAAAGGTCAGAATAGAGACTGAAGAGTGGATTTACGAAGAGCATGAGATGCACTAATCTCAGCCCTTCTGCCATGTTTGAGGATAAATTCCTGCCTGCATTAGAACAACCTTGGGTCTAGCAACTTCGCCGTGTTCCATAGATTGAATTTTGGCGACTCCTGAGTTGGTTTCTGCAATCGCCACCGCCTCTCCCTTAAGTGTCTCAATAACTACTAAGTCACCTCTTTCTATTCCTTCATCGATGCTTACCACCCCTGGTCTTGCTAGAGCAGCGCCATGTGCAATTGCAGCGGCAGCTCCATCCTTCACTATGATTCGAGGAAAATGCCCGAGAATCGATTCGACTGGTGCGATAAGTCTACGTAGAGCTCGATCATCTTCATGTTCTTTCCAAAGAAATACCGCATCGGTTAACTGTTGCATAGTACAGGCATTCGATTGATTGAACGAACCTGTTTTGTCTCTATGTAATTCAACAAGTTCACAGTTTGTATCGAGAAGAAGTCCTATGTCTCGGGCTAAAGTCCTGATGTAAGTCCCTGCGTTACAGGTAATTGACAAAGCCACTAAATTAGCCTCTGAATCATCTTCAATGATCTTCATTTCATGGATTATCCTAGTTCTTACGCGTACTTTGACTGCCGACTCTAGTGGAGGTACGTTGTAGATTTCGCCATTTAATGAATTAAGTAAATCCTCTAACTCAGGTAAAGTAACTTCTCTCCCAAATCTGAGTACAGCGATGTATTTCTTATCCCCAGTAAGGACCATTTCAGTTAACCTTGTAGCTTTCCCGCAAAGCATGGTAAGTAAGCCTGTAGCAAAAGGATCCAAAGTACCTCCATGGCCCAATCTTTGTATTCCCAACATTTCCCTAGCCCATGCGGTTAATTGGTGACTCGAGGGGCCTCTGGGTTTGTCAACTAAGATAACGCCAGCATCCAGTAGAGATTCGAGTGTCCTATCTTTTGGATTACATCCAAATTTTGGGTCAGTCTTGGCTGAATTATCTAACATAAGCAATTAATCAACCTCCATTAATTGCTGAGTTTACTATGGAAAACACCTCATCAGCAGTAAGATTGTCAGCGTTTACAACTAAATTGTATGGAGTCATTTCATCGAGGTCAATATCGTATAGGACACGGTACCTCTCCTTGTCTGCACTTTGTCTAGCCGTCGATTCGGTTAGTCTTTGTTCAAAACTACCACCTTCTCGGTTTTGAACGCGACGTGCCCTCTCTTCATCCGATGTATTGATCCAAACCCTTAGGCAATTTATTGCAAGTTCATGGGCCCACCAACCTGCCAATCTACTTTCAATGATTTCAGGGCCTCCTGATTGGGTCATCGCATCTTTCAGAAGTTTGTCCAGGGAGCGATCTACATCCAAATCTTGCTTGCATAATTCACTGAATTCAACAACAGAGAGGTTACGACGGTTTGCTTCTGTGCGAAAGACCTCACCTCCGTTTAGGGAATTCCAACCTGTGGATGCCCTAATTTTGCCTACCAATGTAGAAGTTCCACTTCCTGGGGCTCCACTAATTGTAACCCTAAGCAATTACCTCACCTCCACTCGTTACGGCAGACGCTGCAACGTAATCGGCCTGAACTAGTACGATTTACCATCGTCGAGGAACAATCCGGACAGGTAGTACCAATTTGCGGGGGAGCGGAATGAAGGTTACCTCCACGCCGAGATTCTGTGTTGCCTTTCTTCCTAGGGCCATCGCGTGAACGGCGTTGACTACGGCGAGTAGTAGCCGAGGATTTCTTTTCTTCATCCTTCAACAAATGCAACAGTGGCTCGGGGATTGGAAGGCCTTCCAAAACTAATGGATGTCTGCCGAATCGAATGATTTTGATATGACGGTCGATTATCCTTCCAAGTGGAGCACTCATTGCAATATAGGTAATGACCCAAGCAGGGAAAATCCAGCAGATTGTGTCCATCATACCCCACATCGGTTGCCAAGGAAGGCTTACGTAACCAACTCGGAATCCTGCTGCAGATTCAGCCATCCAACTGAAAATACCGATAATGAAGATAATTGTAAACATCATAGGTTTCATCATTGAAGATTGCATAGCCATCTGATCCGGCATCAACTCCATTTGGAGACGGCGCATCTTGTCTGCTCTTGCAGTATCTCTTTCGACTTGAGCTTCTCTCAATTGTTTGGAGATCTGTTTATTTCTATGTCCAATATGAACTTGGGTCATCGGGTCCATGAAAAAACCACGTATTACCGTGTTGACTATCATAATTGATGAGCCGATAATGAAGACGGTGGGCACGAAATAATCTGAGTGAAATGGTATAGTTGGTTCGATTACGGTTGCAGCGGAATCTGCCATTAGTGAACGAAGTCCTGGATTGAAGGTAAGAAGTAGCATGACTGCGAGTAAAACGAACATAGGACCCATCATGCCCAAAGCCGCTTGGCTCTGTGCATCACCTTGTCCAGCAGGTGCCGCCATGTACCTCCCTCTCTGAGGCTCTCAATTGAAGGATTCGGCGCGGCTCACATGTAATGTGAGCCGAAATTAACTAAATTGGAAGCTACATGTTTCGCAAGAAGAAGCACCTACTGAAGCCTCTGTTCCACAAACAGGACAAACATCAGGAGCCACTATTGTTACTTCCTGCGATTCTTCCTCGGAGTCATCTGAATCTTCTATGGCCTCTTCACTTTCATCGGACATCGGTTCTACATCCTGCACCTGAGGTATCGACAAGTCAACATCAACATCTGAATTTGAGTCCACATCTTCTTCTTCATTTTCCTCGGTTTGAGGTTCTGAGTCTGATTCGGATTGCGGGTCAACATTAGGGATTTCTAGATTCATTCTAGTAGACTCATCAACCCATTCTGGCAGGTTCGGTTCCTCATCCACTTCGTCACCGAAAGTTGCTCCATGGTAGTCTTGAGCATCTGCAACTTTGTATTCGCTTTCGGAGTCTCCTTGAATTTCAAAAACTACCTCTATTCGCTCGTCCTTTTCGATTCTACCAATAGGCCAGGTCACATGCGTACCTTCTCTGGCGGACTCCTTACTGAAGTCTACAACTCTCTCACCGGATTGATTCGAGCGAACAGTAGATTTTTCGATATTGAAAGTACCAGGGACTACATCGTGAAGAGATAAATCCTCTAGAGCACTATCTGAGTCGTTTTGGAACATTAAGAGGATTTCATATCTGCCAGGACCTGCTGCTGGAAAGACTTCTTTTCCGGTAGAGAACCTTCTGCGGCGATGGACTACACGAATTAATGGAGTTCGGTTACAATGACGGGTGGCTACTGGTCCGAATCTTTCCATACTAAAATCTGCACGAATTGGGGCTGCTAGTTTTTCATTTTGAGGAGATGGGTCATCGGCATGTAATGGATAAGTTATGGTCAGTGTTTTGCCAGGTTGCAATCCGAGAGGCGCTGATGTCCCTACGGTGATTCTTAGGGCATGGCCCTGCGAATCTGGAGACACCAATTGTTCCTCTAACTGGGTGCCATCGACGACCTCTATTCTGTATTGATCTTCGTTAAGGTCGGAGCCTTCCATTTCAATTCGTACTTGATTATTAGCAGGTGCTTGGAAAATACCCGGGATATCATCGAGTAACCGCATCACGTTAATTGGAGCAGATCCGGTGTTTTCTATTACACTAATACAATCTAAGTCCGATGCGACATAGGAGCGTATTCGGGAAATGCTGTACTGTTTGTTTACATCAGCATCTAAGACCTTGAAACTCCTTTCTTTTAATTCTAAAATTCCAGTAGATTCGACATTGGCTCTTGGTAAAATCGAGTAGTTAATTTCATGCGTAAAATTGGGCTTATCTATTGCTTCGATTCTCTTTTCAATCGAGTCCCAAAGCCCTTCTGGGGGTATCTCTTCTCGAATATCTTCCATTTCTAAGAAGGGGTCGCTTCGACCCGCTAGCCAAACAGTTGCACCGGATAGGCTTACAACAAAAGAAGACCGGTTTTCTACAACCAACTTACAATGGAATACATCTGGTCTGTCATCTTCCTTAGGTGAAACATAGCCAAATTGACGGGCTCTAGAACTTACCGAATCAAATTGTGCCCTTGAGACAGTTGCTTCACAAGAATATGCAGCACTAACTGTGCCAGTTGCGAAGCGTTGAATCGTCCTTGTAGTGACTCTTGGAATTATTTCCAAAGAGGCATTATCGCCAACTGGGAGTCTACCGATGCGCCAAATCAATTCATTGTCCTTTATGTCGTATTCAGGGCCATCTGATAATTCAAAATTATCCGGGAGGGCTCTTCTAACTATGACATCAGTCAAACTTACCGGTGCGATATTTTCAACACTAAGTCGTATAAGTACCTCTTGTGCGTGTTCAGAATACGCCATGGATAGACTCGATTCCTGAGGGCGTTCTGGTTCAGTGTCAATATGCTCCCTAAGAACCATCATTCTGGGGCCGGATGCTGTATATGGAAGGGTGGTGGTTTGGGTCGCATCTAATTCACGTACTGTGATTGCGCCGCCCCCTATATCTGTAGAAGCAGTATTTTGTAGCAATACTTCTATGTCCCAAGCACGGTCCTTTCGGCTAGAATTTCGTAGAATTAATTCGCCATCGATGGATTGTTGTCTAACTGTGCCATCTGGATTGAGTACTGATTCTTCCTTCTCCTTTAGAGTAACATACAATTTATCTCCAGGAATTGAATCAACTTCTCCAGCTGGCCGGAGATTACTAGATAGGGCTAGTTGAGGTTCATCTACATCCTCAGATTCTAGTTTTGATTCGTCTTCCTCTGCAAATGCTCTATCAAGAGCATTGTTCCAATCTTCGGAACTTAAGTCGGAAACTTCCTGAGATTCATCATCAGAATCATCTTCCTCCATTTCTTCTAGGGATGCTAGGGTGTCATCGAATGATTGAATGTCAAGCTCATCTACATCCCATGCTTCTTCGCCATCTGCTTCATCCTCTACTTCATCCTCTACTTCAATTGCTTCGAATCCGGGGGGAGGAGGAGGTGGAGGGGTATCGAAACCAACCGGTGGGGGAGGGGGTGTGTCGAAGTTAGGTGGAAGCGGCGGGGGCGTATCTAATCCAGGGGGTAGTGGTGGAGAGGACTCAATATCATCTATAGAAGGCAATTCATCTATGAATTGAGCGATTTTCTCCATCTCCATATCATCATCTACATCATCCTCTATTGCAACACCGACTTCGTCCTCATTGTCATCCAAGCTGAAGCCTGGAGGGGGTGGAGGTGGAGGGATAGGGGGCATTCCCGGAGGTGGAGGAGGAGTATCGGACATGGCAGATGCACCCTCAGAGGTAGGTCACGACGCGCATTGGATTGGTTTAATCATTGCTCGCCCACAGTCCTACGGACTGATTCAAAATACGAATGGTTGAATTACTGCTCCTCTCAGCAATGACTCGTGAGCAATCAAGACGGAACCACTCCTCCAGTAATATTCGTCGTAGGAACAGCAGGTGCTGGAAAGAGTAGTCTTGTCACTGCGTTTCAGCGCTGGGCACGATTTTTACAGATCGATGTACTGACAATTAATCTCGACCCAGGTGCTGAAAGAGTCCATTATGATCCCGAATTTGACGTTCGAGATCTAGTCTCTTTATCCGACGTTATGGATGAGTATGACCTCGGACCCAATGGAGCCCAAATTCTTGCTGCCGACCTAGTTGCTTCACAGGCTCTAGATGTCTTCGATGAGATTGAAGGTATTTCAGGGGACATTTTGGTTATTGATACCCCTGGGCAAGTTGAATTGTTCGCATTCCGCGAGGCAAGCAGCCATTTGGTAGAGGTTTTGGGTCAAGGTCGAGCTTGTCTCGCCTTCCTATTCGACCCTATGTTGTCACAAACACCTAGTGGATTTGTATCTCAAATGCTCCTTTCCTCTATCGTCCACTTTAGACTAGGGCTTCCGACGGCAAACTTCCTCTCAAAATCAGATTTACTAGAACCTGAAATATTGGACAAAATTCTCGAATGGGGAGAGAATCTGGATGTTTTAGAGGCTGCACTATACGAGGAATCCGCTGCTGAATCTATGGATCAAAATTCCAGTACTTCGCGAGCCGAATTTGCCATTGGCCAACTTAGGATGATGCAACATGCCGCAATTCAACCAGGGCTAATCCCGCTTTCCAGTGAGGAGGAAGAAGGCTTAGCAGATATGCTAACCTTTGCCCAAACAATCTTTGGCGGAATGGCCGATATGAGAGATGGATTTGCAGGAGATATTGAACATGAGCAACAATGAGAAAAATGACTTGCTAGCTATCGATGATTTGATTGATGATTTGGATGACATAATTAATTGGGCAATCAAATACAAAAATGACGAATCCATTCACCAGGATTTCAAACCCCTAGAAGGTATGTCAATAGGGTCCATTTATGAAAAGCCATCAACAAGAACTAGAGTTTCGTTTGAAGTTGGAGTAAGTCGCCTTGGAGGACAGCCCTTGACCCTCCTTGCCAATGATATTCAATTAGGAAAATCAGAGTCAATTGGAGATACTGCGGCCGTTTTATCTCGCTTTTTGGATGGTATAACCTACCGATGTTTTGGCCATGCAGATGTAGAGGAATTGGCTAGAACAGCTACTGTTCCAGTAATCAATGCGCTATCTGATTTACACCACCCTTGTCAATCTGCAGCTGATTTAATGGCGATACGCGAGCATGCTAATTCAGAAGGTCATATCGCTTGGGTTGGTGATGGAAATAATGTATTCCACGACCTAGCACTTGCAGGACTAGCACTCGGTTATGATGTCAAATATGCAACTCCAGTTGGTATGGAGCCTGACTCAAATGTACTTTCTCGATGTCAAGACATTGCTTCCAAGACTGGGGCGAAAATATTTGGCACTAATGACCCAATCGAGGCCGTGAAAAATGCCGCAGTAATCTACACTGACATTTTCGTTTCTATGGGTGAAGAACATATGACTGACAAGTTTTCTGCCTTTGAAGGATTTCAAGTAAATGAGGAATTAGTAGCACACGCTCATCATGATTATGTATTCATGCATTGCTTGCCAGCTCATAGAGGAGAAGAAGTTACGGATGCTGTTATTGACTCTCGAAATAGCATAGTTTTGGACCAAGCGGAGAATAGGATGTGGGCCCAAATGTCAATTCTTACTTATCTGTGCAATAATGATGCTTGGCATGCTTACAATGAGATGTAATTACATCAAAGCTGCTAAAATTAGACCAATCATTGTCAAAGTCATTGAGGTTTTAATCAATCTAGATGCGGCAGTGTCTTCTGCCAAATAGATATGTTTCTTTACACTCATCAGTGTAAATAACCCAGGTGCTATGAAAATCATGTGAATTAAATCAAATATTCCTAAGGCAAAGGGAGCGAGTAAAGCTACTAGAGTGATTAGTAAAATCACCCAAGATGCTAATCTAGCATTTTCAGCACCTGCCCTCATTGCGTAGGTATTTCGTCCTTCATCCCCTTCCATATCTTCAACATCTTTGATAATCTCACGAGATAAATTGTATAGCGTTCCGATGAAAAACAAGGATACAGCCCGTTCATTAAGTGGGTCAAACAACCCCGCTGCGCCGAATAAAACTACTAAACCGACAGAGATTGAAATGGCTAGATTTCCAGGCAAACCTCTATTTTTCAACCCTAATAAAATTCGGTCATCTTCATAATTTACTAGGAGAGTTAACGCGATAAGCCAAATGAAAATGGTAGGATACCAGTCTTCGAAATTGTCCGTCATCTCATTTGCAATTTGCCCAGCTAGGAATAGTGAAAAGAAGGAGATAACGCAAGTCAGTATAATTGCTGTAAAGGCTGAAGATTTACTTATTCGGCCAGATGGTAAGGGTCTATCTGGTCGATTTATTTTATCTATTTCGAGATCAAGATAATCGTTTAGGGCATTCCATGATGCCATGAAAGAATATACCGAAAGTGCCAAGAGTGTAGTAATTTTGAGATTATCACCTGTCGGGATACCCTCTAGAGTGAGAATTGCTCCAAGGAATACTCCTACAAATCCAGTAACACAATTTACCGCGCGGAATAAATCTAGCCAGTCTCGAACCATTCCCACGCTTTACGGAAGACTATGTCAGTCTTCATTCCTTGCACGCTTAAACTGCTGGAATCAGTGGTTCGGTTGACAATGACCAGACGCAGACTGTGTAAACACTGCCTCTGAATTGACCTCTTTGATGACCAACCTTAGCAAAGCGAGGATCTTTAGCTAGAATATTCCCCACTTGATTCATGGTAGCACCCCATCTAAATCTCTCATTTAGATGGTCAAATACCTCTACCGTATTTGCTGTTCCTTTTTCTTCAAGTAGGACCAATACGGCTTCTCGCAATCTTCGAGTACGGGACATCAGATAGCCTCCACTGTGACTTTTCTCGAAGCAAGAACGCGGGAATGCAATCCACTCCAGCTAGATGGGCTGACATTAACCTCTATCGCACGTTTTGGCATAGGTTGCCATAGACCGTCTGTAGCATTTCCATTGGATGAGTTTACCAACACCTCAGAATTACGCCTGGTGGAGTTACCAGTTGTCTTATTTAGGCTAGAAAATGATACTACACGTACAGGTTCTGGCCGTTTTCTGTAAATTAGGCGGGTGTCACAGTTTGGGCTTCGGTTCATGGCCCAATGTCCCTCGATCAGCATATCAATGAAGACTGAAGAGTGCAAAGTGAAAGTGAAA
>CEUL01047015.1_pt1 | contig 31204 bp, 27 predicted proteins | sample 427021 | NCBI WGS metagenome assembly CEUL01 (sample SAMEA2622800, study PRJEB7988) | marine metagenome | isolation source: saline water (ENVO:00002010), including | reverse complement strand
ATCTCCCTATGGTTCTAGTTTGAGATCCATCCAACTCTGAGGTTGTAACGGTTATTTGACTAGTCTCCCTTTAGGCGTCTAGGAGGTTATTCGATGACTGCACCATTGGAAGATGTGACTGTTGTAGAAATCGATAATTGGATGGCTTCTCCCAGCGCTGGCGCGATTCTTGCCGACCTTGGAGCCAACGTCATCAAAATAGAACCTTTAACTGGTGATCCGATGCGCAATATGGGTCGACCCGCAAAAGTTTCGGATGAAAAGAAGGGTTTCGACTACCAATTCGATGTTTCCAACCGGGGGAAAAAGTCGATCGCCGTTGATCTGGAATCAGATGCAGGCATCGAGGTGGTACGCGCTCTAGTCGCAACAGCCGACATTTTTATGTGCAACCTGCTGCAACACCGCCAGGAGCGATTCGGGTTAGATCCAGATGCCCTACAAACGGTCAACAGTCGAATTGTTCATGCAACCCTTACCGGATATGGCACGAGAGGCCCTGAAGCTCACCGACCTGGTTACGACGTCACAGCTTTCTTTGGCCGGTCCGGTTTGTACGACGCTATGCGAGAGGGTGAGGACGGCACGGTGCCAATGGCTAGACCGGCTCAGGGAGACCACACCACGGGGCTCGCGTTTGTCGGCGCAATTCTGGCGGCTCTCCGACTCGCTGAACGAACTGGAGAACCTCAAACGGTAGAAACGTCGCTATACGAAACGGCTATTTGGACTCAAGCCACTGATTACGCGATCACCGCTGTGGATCATGCGCCGCTTCGTCCTCGAGCACGAGAAAACATGATCATCCCAACTGCCAATCGCTATCCATGTGGTGATGGGAAATGGGTGGTTTTGAATATGCCGGAAGAGAGCGCTTGGCCCAAGCTATGCGCCGTTATCGAACGAGAGGACCTTCTTAGCGACGAAAGGTTTCAAGATATCCGGGGACGTTTTAAGCACATGTCAGAGATCGTCGCCGCTATCGATGATGCCCTATCTCACAAAAGTCGGGACCAGTGGGGAGAAATATTTGACTCCAATGGGATTATTTGGGGTCCAGTGCTCGCACTTCATGAGGTGGCATCTGACCCTCAAGCAGAGGCGTTGTCCTTGTTCCCGATACTCGACAGTGAAGAGATTGGGACCTATCGCACGGTCGCCGCGCCTATGCGATTCGTAGAAGCTGAGGTCGGCCCTAGGTTCCCTGCACCAAAGTTGGGTGAGCACACTCGTCAGATTTTGGCTGATGCCGGCCATGATGACGCTGAGATTGATGCCTTGATCAAGACTGGTGCTGTCGGCGATAGCTCTTGATCTCGCGTGACGGGGATCGTCACTTTTTAGACAAATAAGTCAAAATTGAATGTTGCTCGGGGCGACCATCTGACTCTGCAATACCCATCCCAGGAGACCAGCTTGATCTGTCAAAGTTGTCTTGCAGCACGCAAGATTATTGGTTACTCGTTGGACGTTAGATTCAAATAGAACCCACTCATTGTGAGGTTCTCTAAGTAACTGAAGAGTGACATCGGTATTGATTAGAGGCTGGTCATCGTCTGCGTTTTCCCAACCAACAGCAGCTCCAAGATCAGACAACGTAGCTACTTGTTGGAACAGAGAAGGAGATTCACCAGCGACCAAAGGGTGGTCTAATCGAGCCCATATACGACCAGGACCAGGTTCCTCTGTTGACCCCGAAATGATTCTTAGGTCTACAGCGTCTGCGTTGAAACCGGGCCTCGGATATTCGATGTCTGGGTGAGACCCAGGGTCGGCACGCACTATGGGAATATCGGGAACTGCTCGGTTGTTCTCCACTATTTCTCCGGGTCTCGCTAACCATTGTGAAGTTGCTCTGGCCAGCATTTTCCCTTCGCGCGATATGGATGCTTCTACTACCGCTGTTTGTTTACCGTTCTTGATTACCTCACTGGAAGCTGCCAAATTCTCGACCGGGACTCCGGAAAGGATTTCGACCGTCAACCGGGTGCATACCAGATCCCCTCGGTTGAGTTTCGTTTCTAGGATCCATGCAAGTAACCCACATATGGGACCACCGTGCATCACTCCATGACTCCAAGGTCCGCGTGTTAGTTCAGTTGGTTTTACTTCTCCGTCGACGAACGTAAATAGAGCATCAGGATATTCATTAGGGACAAGAGAGGGCATCGAACCACGTTAGGGTGCGGGGATGCATCCGTTTCGGTTCGGTGTCCAGTTTTCTAAGTCCTCTTCAGGTGATACTTACAGGGAAAGTGTCCGCAAGATTGAGGATCTTGGTTACAGCACAGTGTTTTGTCCCGATCATTTTGATGATCAATGGGCGCCAACAGTTGCTCTAACAGTGGCTGCGGAAGCGACATCAACTCTTCGAGTAGCTGCTCTGGTGTACGACGTGGATTATCGACATCCAGTAACTCTGGCCAAAGAAATCGCGACTCTTGATGTCGTTTCGAACGGCAGAGTCGAATTCGGAATCGGCGCAGGGTGGATGAATGATGACTACAACGCTGCAGGTATCAACTTCGACCGGCCCGGTGTTCGTATAGATCGGATGATTGAGGCCATAGAGGTTGTTCAAGGTTTATGGTCGGACGAACCTTTCGATTTTCGAGGCAGCCATTACGAGATCAGCGGTTTAGCCGGTACTCCGTCTCCAATTCAGCCCGGTGGTCCACCGATAATCGTTGGTGGAGGCGGAAAAAGGGTTCTTACCGAAGCGGCCTTGCGAGCCGACATTGTTGGTCTTAACGCGTCACTCCACGCTGGTTCTGTGGGTCCTGAAACAGCATTATCCGCTCTTGGAGAGAGATTTTTAGAGCGTCGCAATTGGGTCGAAGAAGCCGCTGGAGATCGGTTTCCCCAGATTGAGTTGCAGATGAACACGTTTATGACTGCGATAACCAACACCACTTCAGAGGCAGATGAAATGTTTGAGGGCATGGCCCCAATGTTCGGTCTGTCGCCGGAGCAAGCGAGGACTATCCCGATGGTTCTCGCCGGAACCATCAATGATGTTTGTGACCAACTTCATCAATATCGAGAGTTATACGGCACAAGTTATTGGGTTATCCATGAAGGCGAGGTAGACGCCATGGCACCAGTGGTTGCAAAGATGACTGACACATAGGTCTGAGTTGTTTTGTTCATATATGACAGTCATTCCCCAGCCCTAAGGTTGGTGCCATGATTGACGGTCGCGAAGTCGGCTTTGGCAGCGAAGCTAACGAGCAACTCGCCGGACTGCTTCGCGATGCAAAAAGTCAGGATGTGTTCGCGCCGGTATGTGTCATAGTCCCGAGTAACTACGTGGCAGTTACTCTGCGCAGGGAACTGGCAACAGGCAACTACGGAGCAACATCTTGGGTTGGCTCGGGGCTGGTCGGAACAGATTTCTTAACTTCGTACCGACTTGCTGAAGCCGTCGCTGGTCATACTTTCCTAGCCCAAGGACGTCAGCCAATACGAGGCGTTGTCATCGGCGCCGCGATACGCCAAATACTTACCGATAACCCGGGAATATTCGAACCGATTGCTCACCACGGGGCAACAGAAAGGGAGCTTGTTCGCGTATACCGCGAACTTCGCGATTTAGAAGAAGGCGATCTGAATGTACTTGCGTCGACCGGAGAGAGAGGTAGCGAAGTAGTTCGTGTTTGCAGCGCCGCCAACCAGTTGCTTGATGACAAATGGTTCGATGAGTTCGATCTTTTTCGATCTACGGATCTAGCTCTAGAAAAAGTCTCTGACTTCGGCAGAGTGGTGCTGTTTCTCCCCCAACGGCTAGCTAATACTGAGACAGCGTTTCTTTCTCGCTTATCTGAGGTCAGCTCCATAACGGCCTTAATCGGCTTAACCGGCAACGAAGAAGCAGATCGCGATTCCAAGAGGGTCGCTAATCTTTTCAACACACAACCCTTATCTTCAAACGTCGCTCCCACTTCTGTCAGCACAGTTATTTCAGTGAGTGATCCCGACGACGAGGTTCGAACCACTGTCCGAGCTGTCATCGGCTTACTCGATCAAGGTGTTACTGCCAGCCAGATAGCGGTTCTCTATCCCCACCGAAACCCCTATGCCCGACTACTTGAGGAACACCTCAACGACTCAGGAGTTTCCTTCAGTGGGGTTTCGTCTCGAACAGTTGCCGATTCGATGCTTGGACGCTTCATCAGAAGTTTGGTGGCTTTGCCAGACAAAAATCTGGATATCAACGCTGTCCTCGACTTTCTTTCCAGTTCCCAAATATGTATGCAAGTCGACAGTCCCCTGTCCACCCCTTCGGTTTCTTGGTCTCAAGCAGCCATAGCTGCTGGAGTGAGTGCAGGGTTAGAGGACTGGTCGGAACGACTGTCCCGACATAGGGAACAACTAGTAGCTACAGCTGCAAAAGAAAGGATTCGCAGCGGAGATGACAGTCAGTCAAGTCGTTATGAGAAAAGGGCACACGAAGTCAACGATCTGTTGGCCTTCGTAACAGAATTGAACCAGATTGTGAACCCTGAAAACTTGCCGACCGATTGGGTGGGACTCTGCTCTTGGCTCAGGCAAGCCATCGAACGCTATTTAGGGGCAAATAACCAGGTTAGACAACGCAACGGCGACTTCACGGCAGTCGAACAGATTCTGGATCAGTTACAAAATCTGACCAGAATTGAACCCGCCACAACTTTTAGCGTCTTTCGCCGAAGCTTGGAAACACAGTTAGAAGACCATAACGAACGTGTCGGCAAACTCGGCCAAGGTGTCCTTGTCGGTGACATACACCAAGCCTGGGGTCTTAATTTTGAACACACCTTTATTCTTGGCTTAGCTGAAGGGACATTTCCGTCTGCCCCCCGCAAGAACGGGATCATCTCGGACGAAGACCGCGCCCACCTCAACGGAGCGCTTTCGATATCGCGCGATGCCACTAACGATGACCACCGGCGCTTTCTTGCCGCTCTTTCATCATCTAATGCGAACACAGTGCTATTTCCTCGTGGTGATTTACGTCAACACAAAGAGAACTATCCCGCACGCTGGTTAGAGCAAATGGCTGAGCGCATGGGAGCCCCTTCACTCAACGATGCGTTCATGGATCCGCAACATTCATGGGCGATACATCAACCATCCTTTATTTCCGGACTTCGAAATTCAAACTTCCCCGCATCATCTCAAGAATTCGATTTAGCGTCGCTGTTGGATAGCCGAGATGAAGGTCAGGATCTCGCGACTGTCTTATTGAATAACACCTCGTCGTTTGAAGCCGGCCGGCAGTTGATCGACAGTCGAAATAGCAACAGGTTTACCCGGTTCGACGGCAATCTCAGCGGTCTAGTCAATCCAACAGCAGTCCGGACCAACGTACTGTCGCCAACACGTCTGAAGCAGTGGGTTGATTGCCCGCACAGCTATTTCATGCGCCATGTCTTGAACGTCGACGAACCAGAGTCTTTTCGACACGAATTCCGAATTTCGCCCCTTATTCGTGGCTCTTTGATTCATGAGGCTGCGGACCGATTCTTCCGTGACCAAATTTCCAAAGGCACTCCACCAGGCCCGGATCGGCAGTACAACGAACACGACATCTTGTTGATGAGACAAATCGGCATGGAAGTCGCAACAGAACTGGAAACCCAGGGTCTTGTCGGAAGACCACTGTTCTGGAATCGAGATCGTGAACAGTTACTCAACGATTTAGTCGGAATCTTAAAATTCGACGAGCAAAGAGAGCCACGAGGAACCATCGTTGCTACCGAACTCAAATTCGGTTTACCGGATGGCGATTTCCCACCCCTCAAACGCACGCTCCCGTCTGGACGAACCGTGACTTTCAGAGGCAGTGTCGATCGGGTCGAGAAAACGGCGGCGGGAACTCTTGTAGTAGTCGATTACAAAACCGGCAAACTCGATACCTACAAACAGCTCAGTTCCGATAATCCCATATTAGGGGGCTCTCAACTTCAACTCCCCCTCTACGCTGCCGCAGCAAACAGCTATCTAGGTCAGGGCGTTAACGAGATCCACGCAAGCTACTGGTTTACGAGCGATTCTCAAAAATGGGCGACGAGAGGTTACCTGGTCAACAACGACGTTCTTGGTGCCTTCGACGAAGCGATAGAGGTCATCGTTGATGGAATAGAAGGTGGTTTATTTCCTCCCAAACCCGCGCCTTCGTCGTCTAAGTGGAGCGGCGTCGGTAAATGTGTGTTCTGTGACCCCGACGCGCTCGGCACTAGAGAAATAGATGAAAAATGGAAGGCACTGTCGCTACTGGACTCGCTTCACCCGTACACCCAACTCCGCGGCGAAGAGGCTGTTGCTAGCGACGAAAAGAGCGAAGATGAATAAGGACGTCATACCTCCAGATCAGCATGCACGAGACGTCATCGCCTCTGATCATGACAAGAGTTTGTTCGTGGAAGCTGGCGCTGGTTGTGGAAAAACTGAAGCCTTGGTAGGCAGAGTCATCAACCTTGTCACCTCCTCTGATGTGTCCCTCGACGACGTGGCGGTCATCACCTTCACCAACAAAGCAGCTGCAGAACTTCGACACCGTATTAGATCTCGCCTCGAGGAACTCTTAGCCAACTCTTCCGAACCAACGATACGAAAACGATTGGATCTGTCGCTGACCAAACTCGATGATGCTGCAATTTCTACACTGCACCGCTTTGCCCGGCGCCTCCTCACCGAACACTCCATAGAAGCTAAATTTCCGCCAAATTTCGAGGTCCTTGACGAAATCTCAAGCCAAGTTGAATTCATAGAAAGATTCGAAAAATTCTTGGATTCGCTCCTGCTAGACCCGGAGTGGTCCCGGACGCTATTGATTAGCGACGCACTCGGCATCAATCCAGCCAAAGATCTGCTGCCATTGGCAAACGAACTGCACAAAAATTGGGATTTGCTGAAGCCAACAAAGCACCCCGATCCTGCTGCCGTTGACTTCGAAGACCTTATTGCTAAGGGCCATGCCTTAGCTCTCCAAGAAAACACCTTCATAGGTTCTGCTGATTCAGACTCGATGACCAAAAGCCTGGAAGCGATCCGCCAATTTGTGCATGAACTCGAAACCGATTTTGACGAGATCCAACAAATTGACACGCTTGCCAAAACCAAGTTGCCCTCTGGGAAAACGAAAGGACGAAAAACCAACTGGACTGACATCGAGAGTCTTCGATCTCAATTCGAGAGCTACACGGCAGAAGTGGCTTTGTTCCGAGCATCACTGACTGATCTCATTCTTCGTCGACTCACTGCTTGTCTTACCGACTTCATATTGGATGGCGTACTCGAACAGCGAAAACTGGGCCGTCTCGACTATCACGATCTCTTAGTTTCGGCCCGGGAGATACTTATCAGCCCGACCCAAGGTCAGCTGATTCGGTCAAAGGTGCACAACAAATATAAGTACCTTCTCATCGACGAGTTCCAAGACACGGATCCAATCCAAATCGAAATCGCGACCTTAATTGCATCCCCAGTTGACATCACATCATCGACTTCATGGCAAACCACACCAACTCTTCCTGGTCGTTTATTCTTCGTCGGGGACCCCAAACAATCGATCTACAGATTCCGCCGGGCAGACATCAGCCTGTATCTAGATGCACAAGAGAAATATCAGGATGGGCAATTCCTGCTATCCACAAATTTCCGCAGTACCCCCGAAATAATTTCTTGGATAAACGAGGTCTTCGGCAAGCTAATTCAACATCGTGACAATAGTCAGCCCGCATACACGCCTCTAGTTCCAATCCGAGAGAGCACACCAGCCGGAAATGCAGTCACTGTGTTAGGTGTTACTGCACACGAAACATCAGGAACCGAAAAGCCAACTGCAAACAGTGTGCAACTCTCTGAAGCTCACGACATCACTCAAACCATTCTTCATATGGTCAAAGAGGGTTGGCCAGTACACAAGGAGGGCGAGTGGAAGGCAGCAAAATTCAGCGACGTTGCAGTATTGGTTCCCACGAGATCAGCCATGACCAACATCCAGAGGGATTTCGAACGGGCTGGAGTTTCATACCGAGTTGCTTCCACCAACAATGTTTGGCGAAGCCAGGAGATACGGGACCTAGTTATGTGTCTTCGGGCTATCAACAATCCAACTGACTCCTTAGCCACCGTGTCGGCACTGCGATCTTCGGTCTATGGATGCGGGGACGACGATTTGTACCGGTTCAAGACGAAGAACTCAGATCCGTGGGCGTGGAGCACCATCACCATCGAAGAACACACTAAACGAGCCGAAGGCGACAGCCCTGTTGCCGCCGGATTAGCTCATCTCGCTGAACTGCATGAACAATGTTCAATCCTGACTCCTTCAGAATTGATCGGGAAGATCATCACAGATCGCCAACTCATAGAACAATGCGCCACCCGTCCAGATCCACGTGAATCCCTGCGGCGTTTCCGGTATGTATCCGACCAAGCTCGCGCGTGGTCCGATACAGCCAACGGAAATCTCCAATCATTCATTTTTTGGATTGCTCAGCAAACAGTTGAAAACGCTAGGTCAGTCGAAACGGTTCTGTCTGAAGATGACGATGACTCAGTCCAGATCATGACTATTCACGCTGCTAAAGGCCTTGAGTTTCCAATTGCTGTAGTTGCGGGCTTGCCGCTCCAAACAAAGAGCCAGTCCGGGGTGAGGGTGGGACACAAGCCCAACACCGATATACCTGATGTGAAAATCCGGAAAGGGCTCGAAACACTCGGTTTCGATAAGTGGTCTCAAGCAGAGAAAATCTTTACACATGATGAGTCAATTCGAACCTTGTACGTGGCTTGCACCCGTGCACGGGACCACTTGGTCATTTCATTACACCGCAAAGAAGTCCCATCAAATCCTGATCCTGAGATTCAAACTCCGGCACATCTAATCGCCGGTGCTTTGACGGGCGCCGAATACATAGAAGCCAGCTACTCAAACCACAGCGAGGTTTGGGAAGGCGAGCGACTAAAACTTCCGGTCTCACGTCCAGGCCTGTCTGAATGGCGTGACCGCTACAACAAGGCGATCGAATTCAGCAGTCGACCCCGATTCATGAGCGCTACCCAAATAGCTAAGTCCGCCGATGGCTTCATTGCTATTCCTCGCGGCAACGAAATTCACGAACCTGGACTGTTAAAGGACGTCGACGAATCAGAGTTACCAATCCAAGGTAGAGGTCGCTACGGCACCGCTATTGGGCGCGCTGTCCACGGGGTTCTTCAGACAGTGGATTTAGCAACTGGGGAAGGCCTAAAAACGCTTGCCAGAATTCATGCCGAAGCTGAAGGCATCGCAGAACTCTCAGACGAAGTTGCTGCCCTAGTCGCTTCGGCAATTTCTAGTGAAGAAATTCAACTAGCTATCCAGAATCGGTATTGGCGTGAACTCCATGTTGCGTGCCCCATAGGTGAAAAAATTGTCGAAGGCTACGTAGACCTCGTGTACGAAACAGAACAAGGGCTGGTTGTCGTCGACTACAAAACCGATCAGATCGAGCCCAACGAAATAGGCCACAAGGTTGACCGCTATCGCCTCCAAGGTGCTACTTACGCCGCTGCGCTCGAGGAAACAACTCGCCAATCAGTTAGCAGCGTCGTGTTCGCTTTCTTGTCTAGTGATTCAGAAGCAATCTGCGCCTCGCTACCCAACCTTCGAGAAGCGATCGCTGATGTTCGAAAGGTTATAGAGCGCGAGGGGGCGGCTGGTAGCCGCCCATGAGGTCGCCGATCCGGCCAGCCAAAGCTATGGTCAGCCTGTCACCACCGTACGGGCCTACTACCTGACAGCCAATCGGCATACCCGACGCGCCTAGCCCTATAGGCGGAACCGTCGAGGGTAGATACGCCATCCCGACCATCGTCGTCCATTTTACGACGTCAATATAATTTCGCTTCTCCCCATTGCATATGAGTGTTCGGCTTCCGAAGTCGCCTTGTTGCTGGTGTTCAAAGGGCGGCACGAAGCAAACAGGCATGATGACCGCGTCGTACGTGTCGAAGAATTGAGCCCATTTCAGTTTCAATTCTTCTCGCCGGACATGTTGGTCAAGCCAAATCCTGTGACCTGGACCATCACTGTCAGTACTTTGAGAGATAGCTCTTTGAACTAGCCACAGTCCCAGCATGGCTGCTTCGTCAGGATCCAGTTCAGGTCTGGCTGACCGATCAACAGATATGCCATCTTTTTCTAAAGCGTCGACGGCCTTTTCAAGCTGTTCACGGACCTCATCGTCAATCGGACAGAATTCATCGTCTAGCCAGGCCCCTATTTTCAAATCCTTTAAGTCCTCAGGCGCTGCCTCTAACTCAGCTACCCAGGGGGGTGAGTTCCTCTTCATTACTGTCAGCAACAGCTCAAGGTCTTGTGCGCTTCTCGCTATGGGTCCGAAAACGTTGATATCTGCCTCGTTCAATCCACCGTCTATGTGGTCTAGATAACCAGTAGTTGGGATAACCCCGAAACTCGGCTTGTGTCCCCATACACCATTGAAGGCTGCGGGAAAGCGGATCGATCCACCTATATCCGTCCCAATTTCGAAAGACGTAAAACCCATAGCCACAGCTGCAGCTGCGCCGCCTGACGATCCTCCTGGGCCACGGGATATGTCCCATGGGTTGTTAGTTGTCCCAAAAATATCGTTGTAGGCCTGAATGTCTCCTGACCAACGTGGAAGGTTGGTCTTCCCCATTACGATTCCACCTTGCCGACGGATGGATGCTACGACGGCAGCATCTTGTGAGGGGACATTGTCTCGAAGTTCAGTCGCTCCACCTGTCGATTTAAGGTTCTTGGTCTGTAAGGCATCTTTAACTGTTATGGGAACGCCATGCAGAACCCCCAGCGACTGACCTTTTTGTTGACTTGCATCCGCAGCATCTGATTCAGCTAGCGCAGTCTCGAAATCTCTTGTAACTACAGAATTAATCTCACCATCTAAACGTTCGATGCGTTCAATGAAGTGTTCGGTCAACTCTCGACTGGAGAGTTCTCCCCGCTGAATCAAATCCGCTTGTTCTACTGTCGATCGAAGTCCGATATCCGTCACGTTAGACCTTCTCCCCTATCTCACTCACTCAACATCAATAAGGTCTGACCTTGTTGAGTTTCCACAATCACCGTTACCGTCGCAAGAACCCGCCCTAGTCTGCCCCACAAGACAGGGACGGTGCTTGCCCGGTCGAGAGGATGTTCGCCGGTCATATCTTGTATCCAAATTTCTTCATCTCGCTGGAACAGCATCGTCATTCCTGACGATGTGACGAAAGCATCGATGAGTTGCTCCGAGTCGTTCGGCTTTACTTCGGAGCGTTTGATTCTTTGTCCATCATGAACCGTGTGCTCGGCATCTTCGATCATTACGATGCCATCAACGACCCCTATCTCAGTTATCCGACTGAGGGGAAGAGGGGCAGTGACCCACTTTTTCCCATCAGTGGATCGGACGAAGACCGAACGCTCCGTGGGACCATTGGTGATGAACTCCTGTACTTCCAACGGCCCCAGCTTGTTGAGTGAATGTATGACCCGACCTGCTTTTGGGTCAGTTGCATAAATAAGGTCACCAACAATTTCAGCCTCCACTGCGTCGATTCCCAGACTCCGAAGCAGACAGACTGGGTCAACGGCGATTTCTTCAATACGCGACATGGCTAGTTCATGGTCAGTGACACGAAGTCGAGCTCCAGATACCGAGCTGCTGAGTCCTTGTGGCAGCTGATCCGGGATTTCATATTGTTGCCACTTATCCGCTTCTTTAATTTGCGCAACTAGTTTCCTGTTACACAGATCCTCGCCCAACCAACCTGCGACTCGAAGGGACTCTTCACCGGCACCTAGGTCCACTGCTACTACGTCAAGCGAATCAGGTAAGTCGAGCTCTCGCCATGAAGATTCGTCTCTCACGAACCATTGAGGGCCGACCCGAGCGAGCACTGTGTCTCCCGAATAGACGTATTCTGTGGTCGCCCCTGGAACTGGGCTAATTATTTCGGTCCATTCTTTGGGATCGGTGTCACCCAACGAAAGGGCAGAGCCCTCGGCTTCATCATCGGGCGCCGGGACGGTCTCATAGGTTGGAGCAGCAGACGCGACAAGAGCGGTTTCTGAATTTTGTATCAACTCGCTCCCAGAATCATTGATGTCTATGGAGCTTTCCGCCCGTTCAGCGACCTCAGTCGAATACGAACCTTGCTCATTTCCTCCCATAAAAACTGTGACTAGACCTCCCACTATCGCGATCATCGCGAGTGAACTTAAACCCCTGAAAATTAGTCGCCGGCGGCGAGCCCTGTTTGCGGCTCGAACGCGCACAGCATCAACTAAGCCTGGTGTCAGCGTGACCTGTTCACCTGTGTCGCGTAAGTGACGTCGCACTTCGTCATCAAAACTCAAGGTCGTTATCCTCCTGGTCTGATGTGGGGGCTAATTTCGAACTATCTCCTAGTTCTCCAGCGAGTTGACTCAATGCTCGGCTTAGCCTGCTTTTAACCGTCCCCGGTCGAATACCAAGTGCTTCCGCTGTTTCGTCAACTGACCATTCCATGAAAAATCGGGCAACTACTACTGTTCGGTGCGTGGGGGTCAGACTGCCCAAAGCTCTTTCTAAGTCAACATCGACTATTTCATCTTCAGCGAATTCACCTTCGGCGAGCAAGGGGCGTTTCTCTCGTTCTCTTCGCGCTCGGCGTAGCCATGAACGCGCCCAATTCATGCCTACGCGATAAACCCAACCTTGAGGGTTGCTAAATGTTGAGACTTCCGCCCAGCGTTGACAGGCCCTCACAAATGCTTCATCAGCGGCCTCTGCTCCGAGATCAGGGTTACGTAGGCTCAAACTAAGCGCTCTTGCTATCTGGTCACGATGAGCCGCATAGAAGGTGTCGAAGTTTCGGTGTTCAGCTGCCGGCAATTTGTCGCCACCCGGAACAAGAACATCTTCGCTCACTCGGTCTTCAGTCACCTGTTCTTCCTCGGCTTGAGCATCCATCGTGGTGACCTGCCGACTTAAGTCGGCTAACGCTTCCATAGTTTGAGACATTCATAGAGATCGACTGGTTCCATTTTCCACAAAGTTACCCGGGGGAAGGCCCTCACCTACCTTCGGGTCTATACAACTTGATGGGCCCCTGCCCGGTCATGAGTTCACTCTGACGATGCCACGCTCGACCCGCTTGAGCTCCTCCATCTACGACCATCGCAGTTCCTGTAACAAAAGTTGAGTCATCGGAGGCCAAAAATAAAGCAGCGTTAGCTATGTCTTCGGGTTCACCTACTCGACCGATGGGTTGGTGACGGCCAAAACGGTCTCGAAATTTTTCGCGCCGTTCTTCGTCTAGGGGTCCATGTGCTAGCGGGGTGGCAACTACCCCCGGACAAATCGCGTTGACTCTTATGCCCTGCTGGCCAAGTTCGAGTGCAACAGATTTGGTGAGGTGAATTACAGCTGATTTCGTAGCTGTGTAAAGGTGAGGAGATTCTCCAGCTTGTAAACCCGCAACCGAAGCAGTTGAAATAATGGAACCCGACTGTTGTTCCTTCATCACTGGTGCTGCATGTTTCATCCCGAAAAAGACGCCCTTGAGGAGCACGTCAACTGTTAGGTCGAAGTCAGCTTCGCTAATTGACTCAATCGGACCTCTAGCACCTCCGAAGCCTGCATTGTTGAACATGACATCTACTCGGCCCCATCTAGATCTGGCATGCATGATGGCGCCAGCCACATCGGTTTCTCGTGATACGTCGACGTGAAAAAAATCACCGCTATCTCCGAGTTCAGCTGCAACGCGTTGCCCTTTCTCGCTATCCATGTCAGTCACCAGCACACGTGCTCCTTCAGAAGCAAATAAGTGAGCAGTCGCTGCTCCCATGCCACTAGCGGCTCCTGTTATAACCGCAACCTTTCCATCAAGCCTTGCCATCTCGAACCTCCTCAGTTCTGTTTTCTTTCAAGAGGACACCCGACTGGGAAAGTGTTTCCACCTCATGGCGACTTGCATTCAACCAGCTTTCCAACACATCGGAGTTATGTTCACCTCGATAAGGCGCTACAGCATCAGGTTCGAGTCCGGAGTCGCTGTGCGAGAACCTGTATGGGGTTTGGGCGACTCTTCTGGTCGACCCATCTCGAGCGTTTATGGCGACGGAGGAACCGCGATGCTGAGCAGTTGGTGAGTCGTAAGCTTCTGCGATTGTTTTGATATCACCCCATGCCAAATTGCATGCGTCTAGCGCTTCATACATTTCAGCCCGAGAGTCAAACGAACTGAGAAACCGGTTGATTGCTGCTTCTCGGAAGGAGCGTTTGGTAGGGATGTCGGCATTTTCGGGGGCTTGGTCTTCCAGTCCATGCACTTCGTGCAGCTGTTTCCATATCCAGCGAAAATCTCCTGCTGTTAGAACTGGTCCATCTACCCCTTCCCATACCAGTCCGCCTGCTGATGAGTAGCGGACTCCATCAAGACCTACATGGCTCGTGTCATCGGTAGCAAGAAATGCGTCAAGCATGCACATATCTATGTGTTGGCCTTCGCCGGTTAGTTCAGCCACCCGTAACGCCGCCAAAAGACCGATAGTGCCGTGCAAGGAGGCGTTGGTATCTGCAGCAGAGAGATTTAGATCGGTAACAGGTTGTTCATTCCATTCTGCACTCCGTTGCAGCCACCCTGATTCTCCATGCAATATCGGAGCGTATGCGGCGCGTCCAGATTCTGGGCCTTCTTGGCCAAAACCTGAAATCGATAGCATGACCAGCTTTTTATTGATCGCTTTAAGGTCTTCGTAGCCAAGACCAAATTTTTTCATGATGCCGGGTCGAAAGTTTTCGATAAGCACATCGGCCTCTGCTGCTAGTCGCCGAACAAGCTCAGGTCCTCCTTCAGCTCGGAGATCGATGCACACATTGCTCTTTCCCGCGTTCTGTTGTGTGTAGTAGCCAGCGAGACCAGCTCGCACCTTCCCCCAGTTTCTCGTTACATCGCCCTCGGGGGGCTCGACTTTGACAACCTCCGCTCCTAAGTCATGCAGAATGCGTCCCGCGAATGGTCCTGCCAGCACTCTGCTGAGGTCAAGTACTTTGATTCCTTCGAGCGGCCGCACTGGTACCCCCTTATATAGCTCCCGGGTGGAGCTGCGCGTGCAGTGAAGTCTCGCGCGTGAATTCACGATGAGCTAACAGGCAAATGATTTGATGGCTGCTTCTAAGAATCTCTTGTCGCTTATTTAGGAGCGTCACCGCCAACGGTCACACGATTCATGTGTCGTCTTTGTCCTTGGTAGTCATTCAATGCGTAGTGTTGAACAATTCGGTTATCCCACATCGTTAATGTTCCAGCTTCCCATTTCACTCGACAGGTAAAACGTTCTTGTTCACAGTGCCGGTATAGGAAGTTCAACAAAGCGTCGCTCTCAGGTCTTTTCATACCTTTGATACTTTCGGTGAAAGGCCGGTTTACGTAGAGAGATTTTAATTTTGATTCTGGATGTGTACGCACAATCGGATGCTCGACCAGCTCGTGAGCTTGATCTGAGACTTCTAGTTTCATGGATCCGTAATTCCGTTTTTCGGAATCGCCGCCTCTCCCGTATTGGCTTGCAGCCGAATGAAGTCCTTTGAGGCGATTCAGGATTGATTTCATTGTGTCCGAAAGCGCTATATATGCCGCATGTTGGTTAGAAAAAAGAGTGTCACCACCATATTCGGGTACCTCCAGAGCATAGAGAAGTGAGCCCAGCGGAGGTTTCGGGAGGAAGGACATATCGGAATGCCAACCTCCACCAAAATTAATCTTTTCGTCGCGTTCTTTGATGATGGGAACAACTTCGGGAACTTCTTCTAAACCAGTTATATAAGGATGGGTTTCGAGCGGGCCAAATTGCTGAGCAAACGTCTTCTGCTGAGACGGAGACAGTGTTTGTTCTCGAAAAACTAGGACGTGGTACTGATTGAAAACTTCCCGAATTTGGTTGGCTTGAGGCAGCGCGACCTGCCTTAAGTCGATGCCCTCGATCTCAGCTCCTAACGCGCCTGCTATGGGTTTGACCAAGAAACCTGGATCGCCTGCATCGCTCATGTCTTCAAGGTTAGTCACTCATTTTGCGCAGCCGTTCACCGACTTCAGCTATGACTTCAATCCCTTTTTCGGGCGTCGATGCTACGGGAGTTAGGTTGAAATGGCGGCAGCCTGCTTCTAAATAGGGGGCTAAGAAATCCACGATGTCGTCCACTGTTCCGTGAGGGGTGTATCTAGCAAACTTGTCAAAAGGAACCCGGTAGAAACCTTCCATGGCGGGACCTACAAACGATGCTGCTTCTACGCGGTCTTTTCCGACTCCAACCCACAACTGGATTCCGTGATCTGCTTGAACGTGTCTATCGGCTTCTTCCGCTGCTCGATCAAATATTGCTATTGAGTCCGCATACCGCTCACTTGAGCACCAAATGCCCAGCCAACCATCTGCGTATTTACCAGCCCTACGCAGCGCCGCGTCTGCACGTCCACCGACATAAACGGGAATCGGTGGATCCGGTGTTGGGATTATTCGAGCCTGCTCAAATTCAAAAAATTCTCCCACATGATCGACAGTCTCCCCAGCTAACAATCTTTGAAGAACTGAAAGCGATTCATCAGTTCTCTTTCCGCGGGTAGTCGGGTCTACACCACAAATCTCGACTTCGTGGCGGTCGTCACCGCCAACTCCTATCCCGAAGCTGATGCGACCCGGAGCCATCTCCGCCAGATTGGCTAGTTGTCTCGCTACTGGTATGGGGTGTCGAAGGGGCAGCAGGTATACGCCAATATAGATCCCTATTGTTGGGTGCAAGTTAGCTACCGCCGCAGCTACAACCATTCCGTCGTGACCATGTCCCACTCGGAAACTGACATGGTCTGCGAAGAACACATGATCAATGCCTGCATCGGCCACTAACTCCACCACTTTGCGGCGTTCATCCCATGGACGGGTCCATATGTCAATACCGGGGGTTACACCGACGCGCACGGGGGTCATGATTTAGGAGCCATTATCAGACACGTTCCCTGCGCCGCCGCTACCAAACGGTCACCGTTAGCAACATCGATTCTTACAACTGCGGTGGTCCGGCTCATCGAAATTACCTCAGCGGTTGCTGTACACGTTCCTTCGCTAACTGGCTTCAGTAAATTGATTTTGAACTCAGTCGTCGCGGCCCATGAGCCTTTCGGCATCACCGGGTACAGAACTACACCAAGTACATGATCACAAAACGCTGAGAGACACCCACCATGCATATTTCCAATCATGGTGATCATCTCATCGGATACATCAAACGAAGCAGTTAGCTTGCCAGGTTCAACGTGGTCGACCCGTATCCCTAGAAACCCGTCAATACCTTTTTCGGGCTCAAACTTTTTGAAACGTTCCGCCGTTTCAGGATTCCAGTGTTCGAATGTCAATCCCATGGTCGCACCGTAGCGTCCCAGGAGATCTTTGGCTGAAGTTCTTTGGGCTAGTTAGCACTCGGTCGGGAAATTTGTTGGTCTGAACAACGACTTACGAGGTGCGCAAGGTCGAGCGAATATCTATACGTCCCATTTCATTGGAAGATGTTTTAAGCCATTTTGAAAATTAGAAACTAGATGTTCTGGTTTTCCGTTGAGAGAGAGATTTGGGAGCCGAGTTAGTGTTTGGTTGAAGATGGCAGTCATTTGCATTCGAGCAAGGTGGGCACCTAGACAAAAATGTGGGCCAGCCCCAAAAGTGACGTGGTCATTTGGGTTTCTCTCAATATTGAACTCGTCTGGCTCTTCAAACACTGCAGGATCGCGGTTAGCTGCTGCGTGGTAGACGACTACTTTGTCACCTTCGCTGATTTGCTCACCACCAAGCTCCAGGTCTTCAGTAGCAGTTCTGCGAAAGTGAATTACGGGAGGCGCGTACCGCAACATCTCTTCAATCGCAGAGGGGAGCAGTTCTTGGTTGTTGATTAGCTTATTCATCTGCTCGGGATGTTCGAGCAGCGCCAGCATGCCACCAGGAATTCCGTTTCTTAGAGTTTCATTTCCTGCAACGGCAAACAGAAAGAACATGGTCTCGAATTCCTCGGTAGTAATGGCTCCTTGATCGTCCGTAGTTGCCAGCAATATTGACACCACATCATCACCTGGGTTCTGCCTCCGATATTGGGCCAATTCTCCGGCGTAGAAGTACATGTCGGCAAGCCCTTGACGGGACCTAGGGTCCGGCATGCGGCCGTCACTATCAGCGCCAATTTCATCTCGAATCGCCCGAGCTTTGAGTGCCATCTCGCTACCGGTTTGAGGGTCAAATTGGTCAGAGGTCGAATATTCAGCGTCCTGGTAACCAATCACTCTGTTGCTCCAATCGAACAACAGCATTCGGTCTTGTTCAGGCACTCCCATAATCTCAGCGAGAGTCATTAAGGGCAATTCACCGGCTTCTTTTGCGAAATCAGCATGGCCAAGCGGCGCCAATCTGTCCACTATCAGCTTTGCGCGCTCAGTTATTCGATCTTCAAGTTTGGCGATAGCCCGCGGAGTGAACGACCTAGTAAGCAACCGGCGAAGGCGAGTGTGGCTGGGTGGATCTTGGTTCAGCATCATCCGCTGAACGAAGGTAAGCATGTCAGATGTACCCGGATCTCGAATTTGAGTAGCACCTATATGCGAGGAAAAGCTCGTCGGTTCACGCAACACCCGATTGACTAATTCATGACTAAGCACAGCCCAGTAGCCAGGGCCTTCTTCCCATCCCATTACTGAAGGCTCTTCGATCCACTGGACAGGAGCAGCTTGTCTCATATTGGCGATCAAGTCGTATGGAACCCCGTTGATATAGGTAGCTGGGTCGAACAATCGGGCACTTTCCATATCTCTGTTATTAGCACGACTTGGGCTAGGCCGGACTGGGCTTAGCTCCAGATAGTTGGTGGAGCGCTATTTGGCTGGCAACCTGTTGGGATGAACAGTTCCCAACCTGGCCGCGACGCTAGCCGTCGACGCACCGGGTTCTGGCAGCTATTTCGTCAATTCATATCCAACGTATCTGAACATCACACTTTGCTTGCTGCCGCTGGGGTCGCCTATTTCTTTGCTTTAGCCTTAGTCCCCGCTGTAGTAGCCGTTGTCTCGATTTACGGCTTAGTAGCCGAACCTCACGAAGTGGCCGACCAGTTGGAACCGCTCACCGATGCACTGCCGAGCGAAGCTGGGAAATTGGTAGTAACCCAATTACGAGGTGTTACTTCTATTGGAGAAGGACGAGTGGGCATCAGCTTAGCGATAGGTCTATTCGGGCTGTTGTGGCTAGTCTCGAACGCCTTTAATTCATCTGTTATGGCGATACGAATCGCTCATGCCAGGAAGAGCCCACACAATTGGGTGCAAGGAAGAATTTTCGCCTTGAAGCTTTCTATTGTCGCGATGATCGTTACCACCGTGGTGATTTGGAGCGTGATTGCCTTTCCAAGAACACTTGAAGCAATCGGCTTTACTGATGAGGCTCGTCCGTGGTTAGAAGCGGCTCGTTGGCCACTGGTGCTAGTGCTTGCATCTATGTCGTTGGGTTGGATATATCGGATGGTGGTCGGCCCTTCGGCCCGGACTCGGGCACGGGTCATCGCTGTTGCCATTGGTGGTCTGATCTGGATCGGAGGAACGTTCGGAATGAGCGTCGCTGCAGCTTCAGCTGATCAACTGCAAGCAACCTTTGGATCATTGGGTGCCGTTGCTGTGTTACTTATTTGGTTGTATCTGTCGGCGTCATCGATGCTCTTAGCAGCTGAAGCGGAGTCCGTGCTAGTTGATGCTTGGCGCCGAGTCCCGGTTGGGCGGGTTAGGGGGAGTCGCCAAAACGAAGAACATCATGCCAAGGGCGGCGAGAGTGGCCAGGACGATAAAACCTAACCGGTAACTGCCTGTTACATCGGCTAAGACTCCTGCGATGATGGGTCCCAAGACCGTTCCTAACATCACGATTAGAGAGCTCAGACCCATGATGAAACCGAAAGAGGATGCACCGAAGTAGTCGGCTCGGAGGGCCTGCATCAGCGGGCCGCGCGCTCCCCAAGCCAGCCCGTGCAACACAACAAAGACCCCAATCATCCATCCACTTTGCGTGAAGGCAAGGACAAGAATTCCTCCCGCATGCCCGAACATGGCGACCGAAGCTATTAATCGCTTATTGATCTTGTCTCCCAGGGCACCGCCGATTGTCATACCAACTATTTGCATTATCGGAAGCGCTGCACCAACAAAACTTGCTTGCTGCAATGAGTACCCGCGTTCGGAAGTGAGAAACAAAGCTAAGTGAGCCATAACAGCGCCCACAACAAACAAAGCACTCATATGACCTAAAGAAATCATCCAAAAAGCCCGGGTTCTGAGCGCTTCTTTAGCTGTGAAATGCACCGAAGTTAATCCTTCGGCGGCCGGAGCTTCTGCGACTTCTTCGGGAGGCATCCCATCGACAGTTTCTCCATAATCGCTGGGATAACCATCGAGGTACCGAGCAAAGAAATAGACCGCTATGCCTGCCATGACGCCAGATACTGATGCTGTACTTCGCCAACCGTTTGTGTTCATAGACCACACCACTATGGGTACGGCTAGTCCACCAGCAGCGAAGCCTAAGCTACCCGTGGCTAGAGCACGAGCTCGACGGCGCTCGAACCAGCGAACTATGGCGACCGTCACGGTAAGGAAACCACTCAGCCCCGCGCCAATAGCTATAAACAGAAACGATGCAAAAAATTCCCAGAGATTTTGTATACGACTAAACCAGACGAATCCGATTATTAGGAAAAACGAACCTATTCTCGCAATTCGCTTCGGGCCGTACCGGTCAAGCATCCAACCTTGCAGAGGTCCCAAAAGTGCTGATTCGAAACGGTTTACTGAAAACGCTGCAGAAAGAACAGACTTACTCCACCCAAATTGACGCTCCAACACCACGAGGTAGCTACCCATCGCCTGCATAATCAGAGCGCTTTGGATGAACTGAATCACAATGCCTGAATTGACAACCTTCCATCCTCGGAAAGGTGATCGGTTGCCAGGCATCGCTATATGGTGCCATTGCCAGGCAGCTTTCGCTCTGTTGGGCACTTTAAAAGGAAAAATGTTGACTAAACGCCAGTTCAGTCACAGATAACTCTGGGTTCCTTAGATTCGCTATTAATATCGATCTGATGGCCTCTGATAAACCAACAATCGTTTTGCTTCATGGACTCGGAGCAACTGGTCGTGTCTGGGACTCCTTCACAAATACTGCTAATTGGTCAGGCCGTGTTATCGCACCTGACTTACGCGGTCACGGTTCTGCTCAATGGTCCGACTCTTACTCTTTCGGTGCCATGGCGTCGGACGTAAGCGATTTGCTAGAAGTAAACGAACCCTATGTAGTACTTGGGCATTCGATGGGAGGTGGAGTTGGTGCGGCTTTAGCAACGGGATTCTTTGGCACAACACCTTTGCTATTGGGAACTATTGGAGTGAAGTTGGTATGGACTGAAACAGAACTCGCGAAGCTTCCTGAAGTTGCAGCAAAGCCATCGAGACTTTTTGATGATCGAGCCGGAGCTGCCGATTGGTTCTTGAAACTCTCCGGATTGCTAGGCGGGGTGGATTCGGATAGCTCTCTGGTCGAATCTGGCATTGTGCATGCAGAGGAGGGATGGAAAGTCCGTCAAGATCCCAGGAGTGTCCTAGTTGTCGAAGGCTCACCACCGTTTGCACAAATGTTCAGTGGGCTTTTAACACCCGTACATATGTCTCTGGGAGAGCACGATCCGCTCGTATCAGCGAGCGATCACGTCGACATGTCTACTGATGAGCCCCATGTTTTCCCAGGGTTAGGACACAACGTGATGGTCGAGGATCCTGTTGCGACGTGGGATTGGTTTTCTAGCCTCATGTCGCCGAGCTAGTTGTTTTTCCTGTTACCGATAGGGCAACCAACGTAAAGGTTCCAATCATCAACAATGTATGCACCGTTTTGAAGCCCAAACTCCATTGGGAATCGATCAAGATGCCGCCGCCTCGAATGACCCAAAAGCCGACAGACCAGATCGATAAGGCTTGAAGAAATCTTTGACTAGACGCCCCTCGCGCCAGTTGGAGGAGGACCATTGACGCCAGAGTCAAGAAAATCGCTGCAACAAGCAAGCGCCAGGCCATTCCGCTCCGACTCAACTCGTCATTGAGGAGTACCGTCCTAGATCGTGAAATCCATACGGCGTAGGTCCAGCCCAATAGAGGGGCTATCCGCCAATTAGAGGCGGTCAACCCTCTTCGAGAGGTAACTCGCCCGCAATACGGATAAGTTCGCCTCCGTCGATAGTCATGGTGTTGCCCGTCATCCAAGTAGCGCCTGCTGATAAGTAGAGAGCGGCTTCACCAATATCTTCTGGTTCCCCTAAACGTCGCATGGGCAACATGTCTGAGATCATTTTGCCGCGCGGTCCGTCCCAGAGCACTTTGGCGAAATCGGTGCGAATAAGACCCGGGGCAATGCAATTGACTCTGACCTTTGGTCCAAGCTCTGCAGCCAATTGCCTAGTCATGTGCATGAGAGCATCTTTAAACATGCAATAGACGCCTAAAGCCTCACTTGTGGTGAACCCGCCGACAGAAGAGATATTGATAACAGAGCCACCATTTTCTTGCATCCACTTTTGCCAAGCCGTCTGTGTCCATTGCAACGGCGCGCGAAGATTTACTTCGTAGGTTTTGTCCAACCGGGGGACGTCACAATCAATCATTGGTCCAGCCCAAGGGTTCGTAGCTGCATTATTTACGAGGATGTCAACCGCTCCGAAACGCTGAATGGTTCCATCGATAACTCGCTCAGCTTCTTCAAGTTGTCCTATATGAGAAGTGATGTAGTCACTATCGCCCCCAATGTCTGCTAGAGCATCCTCACACTTTTCAGCCTTGCGGCTGGTAATCATGACTTGGGCACCGGCGTCAGCAAATGCTTTCGCAATGCCTTTCCCGATCCCAGCAGATCCACCCGTTACGAGCGCTGTTTTCCCATCAAGTCGCAATTCCATGTTGCATTCCCCCTAAGGCGGTTAGATCAACTTTTTCCGATTTCATTCCACGGTCCACTATCGGCACGTGGTTCGCGTGGAAGACCCAATACCCGGTCGCCCACAATGTTTCGCTGCACTTCTGATGTACCAGCGTAAATAGTCCCAGGCCTCGCACCAAGCATTGTTTGTACCCACGCCAGGCTAGAAAACTTGGCTCCGATAGCGTCGGTTTGTATCCCATGTGCAGCTTCTCGGCCATTTGGAGTCATGGCATCCGCTCCTAGAATATGCATAGTCTTCGCTGTAAACCACGTGTGATATTCGCTCCAAAGAAGCTTGTGTAAGGATGACTCAGGTCCAGGCGGGTTTCCTGCCAACACTGAAGTGACTTGGCGCTGGCCCATCCATTTCATAATTTCGACTTTGCTGTGGGCTCGAGCGAAATCTTGTCGCATAAGCGAGTCTTTGGTAACGCCGCGTTCTTCAGCGACTGAACGAACTCTTTCAAGTTCGTCACGGAATCGGACTGCATCGGTCGTAGCGCCGTGTCCTCGTTCGAAACCGAGCAACACGTTGGCTACCCTCCAGCCGTCATTAACGTCGCCCACAACATTTTCTTTAGGGGTTTTGGCGTCCGATAAGAAGACCTCATTGAAGTCATGCCGGTTGCTGATGTTGATGATGGGTCGACACTCGACGCCTTCTTGGTTCATGGGGACCAGCAGAAAGGAGATCCCTTTGTGTTTAGGAGCTTCTGGTGTCGTGCGGCACAGGACAAAGATCCAGTTGGCTGTGTGTCCGCTCGATGTCCAAACCTTTTGGCCATTAATTACCCACTCGTCTCCATCTAGAACGGCACGCGTGCCAAGGTTGGCCAAATCAGAGCCACTATTTGGTTCGCTATATCCCTGGCACCATCGGTCTTCGCCACTGATTATCCGCGGAAGAAAGGTTCTCTTTTGCTCTTCGGTGCCACATTGAATGATTGCGTTGCCGACCATCGTGATTGAGAACGCATCGTTTTCGTTGCCTTCTGGAACACCAGCTTTGGCAAACTCCTCGGCAAGCACGATTCGTTCAACTTCACTTAAACCAGCCCCGCCGTACTCTTCAGGCCATGAGACCGCTAGAAGCCGGTTCTCGGCCAGAAGAGATCGCCATTCTTCTACAAATACATCCCTCTCCATTTCGCCGAGAGCACCAAGTCCAGTCCAGTTAGATGGCAAATGTTCACTCAAAAAGGCTTGAACCTTCTGTCGATATGTTTCGGCTTCTTCGCTGTAGCTCGGGTACATGGGTTTTTCCTAGAATGCGTGAGTCGATCAATATCGACAGCTGAGGTTACGGACGCTGTTCTATCGCAAATATTGTGTTGCTGTCACGGTCGATAACTAAATGAAGATGGTCCAGTTGTTAACGCTCGTTGCGCTAAGTCGACCCATTCGCATAACAGTGGACGTGTATCACGCGGATCAATAATTTCTTCAATTTCAAAAAACTCGGCGGCTCGATGAGGGGACCTAACCCGATTAAGTCGTTCCCTGATTTCTTCAAGGAGCGCATCAGGGTCATCCGCGTCGGCGAGATCCTGTTTGTATGCAACTTCAATTCCGCCTTCAATGGGAAGTGATCCCCAATCACCCGACGGCCAGGCATACCGCAGGCTGTGGTATCCAGGCTTGTTATTGGCGGCCCCAGCTACACCAAATGCTTTACGTATAACGACACAAGCAAAAGGGGTCGTTAGTTGCCCTAGAGCCGCCAAGACTTGAGATCCGTATCGTATGGTCGCGTTCTCTTCTGATTCCTTTCCGATCAAAAATCCGGGACAATCCTCAAGATGCACGACCGGCAGATGGAACGTTGATGCGGTGTCTAGCAATCGAATAAGTTTTCGACAGCCATCAGCGGTCCATGCACCTCCGTATTGATAGGGGTCTTCAGCAAACACAGCCACGGGGAAGCCGTCCAAACGCGCAAAACCAGTGATTATAGATTTACCCCACGAACATCCGATTTCGAAAAAAGAGCCTGAATCAAATACCGATTCAATGATTTTTCTCATTTGATAGACACGCCGTGGTTCTCGCGGGACTAGGGACAACAATTCCTCATCACGACGCTCAATTGAATCCTCTGGCTCTATTCGCGGCGCAAGCTCATCAACATTTGAAGGCAAGTAAGAAAGGAAAGCCTTAGCTCGTTCAAATGCTTCAGATTCCGAATCGACAGCATCATCGATCGCGCCATTGGCTGTATGAATGTTGGCGTGGCCCAATTCTTCTTTACCATGGTCACCTAATTGGGCCTGTTCCACTAACGCCGGTCCTGCAATCATCATTTGGGCGCTTTCCCGGACGATTAGCGAATAATGGGAAGTGGCAACTCGCGCCGCGCCTATTCCCGCAACCGATCCCAAAGCAAGGGACACGGAGGGAGCAACAGCTAAGTGGCTCACTACCGTTTCCCAACCCTTGAGTTGAGGTATGTAGGTTCTTCCCGCTGTTTCGATCGTCTTAACGGACCCGCCGCCGCCCATACCATCAACCAACCTCAAGTGAGGAAGTCTGAGTTCTAGCGCCATGCCTTCTGCCGTGTTGCGCTTCTCAGGAATTGTGGCATCAGCAGATCCACCTCGAACAGTGAAATCATCTCCTGAAAGCAGGACAGGGCGATCATCGATACGCGCCAATCCAAATAGAAAGTTGGACGGAGTCAAAGAAATAAGATTTCCGTCTTCGTCGTAGGTAGCGACTCCGGCCGTTTTCCCTATTTCATGAAAGGATTCGGCGTCAGCAATAGCGGCGATCCGTTCGCGAATGGTCAGCTTCCCGAAGTGGTGCTGTCGCTCGATTTTGTCTGTGCCACCAAGCTCATCGGCGAATGCTTCTCGCTGCCGTAACTCGTTGATTTCCGATTCCCAACTCACGCTTGATTCCTATCCTCATGCGGTTTGGCGATCCTAGAGGGCCAAGGACCCGTTTGGCTCGCTAAGTTCACTCTTGTGTCTGACGTTTTTAAAAATCTCATGGAAATCAAGTCTCTAGGGAATAACGAATTCTTGGCTCCACCAGCTCCCGAGGGTGGACCGAGGACCTTTGGAGGTCAGTTTTTAGCGCAGACTTTGCGGGCTGCTCAGCTATGTGTCGATTCCGCAAAATCGGTCCATTCTTCTCATTCTTACTTCTTGCGGCCAGGTGACGTCGACGCATCAACTGAGTTACGTGTCGAAGAAGTACGAGATGGTCGTAGCTTCAGTGTCCGGCAAGTTGTTGCTTACCAATCAGGCCTCGAACTTTTCAGAAGCACCTTGTCCTTTCATGTTGCTGAAGTGGGTTTGGAGTGGTCACCCGACGCATATTTCGACGTTCCAGGGCCTGACGGAGAAATTATGTCCTATTACGACTATTGGGAATCGCAGTCAGCGGAGTTGAACGGCTCATGGCACGGAAGATCTAGGCCCATGGACATTCTGTACATCAATCCCCCTGATTTACCCGAGGGTGTTTCAATTACAGAGCCTCAATTGATGTGGATACGCATTAACGAACCTATCGGAGAAGATCGCTGTCTACAGGAAGCTGCCCTTGCTTACATCGCTGATGCAACGCTGATCGATCATGTCTTATTGCCACATGGCTATCGTTGGCAAGACGACCGGTTAACAGGTGCGAGCTTGGATCACTCAATGTGGTTTCATCAGAAAGTTAAGGCTGATGATTGGCTCTTATATGAACAACGGGTCGAAACTACCGGAGGAAGTCGGGGTCTGGCTACCGGCCGTTTCTTCAACTCGGTTGGAAATTTAGTAGCAACCTGTGCACAAGAAGGCTTGATTCGTTGGAATCACTGACATCTTAAGAGCACCAGATGTAGCTTCGGGCTATGGAGATAAACCTCAAGGACCGTCGAGCATTTATTACTGGAGGGAGCAGAGGTCTGGGCCGCGCTATGGCGGAATCATTTGCTCTGGCTGGGGCGGACGTGGTCATAGTGGCTCGAGATGCCGATGTCCTAGCCGAAACATGCTCATCACTGGCTGCTATACGTCCATCCGGAAAGTTTTTAGCAATTTCCGCAGATGTCAGCGATATGCAAGAAACTGAACGAGCGCATTCAGAAGCAGTGTCATTTTTTGGTTCAGTAGACATTCTTGTCAACAATGCTGGTACTTCAAACGCAAAACCTTTTCTTGATGTAAGCACCCAAGATTGGTTTGAGGATTTCAATCTCAAATTCTTCTCTGCCGCTCAACTATGCCGACTCTGTATTCCTGACATGCGCAAACAGCAGTGGGGTCGGATCATCAATACTTTGAACACGGCGGCAAAGGCGCCGGGGGCTGCCAGTTGTCCTACGTCGGTAGCGCGCGCTGCAGGCATGGCGATGACGAAAGCTTTGGCTTCCGAATTCGCCTCTGACGGTGTGTTGGTCAACGCACTAAACACCGGATTTCTGGTCAGCCATCAGTGGATCACTCGGTGGCAACGTGATCATTCCGACAAAACGTTTGAGGACTTCACCGAAAAGATTGCTTCAAATATCCCGATAGGTCGGATGGGTGAAGCTCAGGAATTCGCAAACCTTGCGCTTTTCTTGGCAAGCGACGCAGCCTCTTATCTGACTGGAGCATCTATAAACATTGACGGCGGCCTGTCACCTGTAGTTTGACCTCGGCTTGCTGCTGCTATCTGCTCTCACAGCTAGACAGCGTCATTGGATAGACGTGACAGGAATTCATTCAGGTCGGCGGGCGGTTTTGTTGGCTTTCCTCGGGAATCGCATACCCCCAGAGTAAGTTCAGCCTCCACAAGAGTTCGACTATCGCTCTCTCGCATAATTTGTTGCTTCCACGTTGAGCTAACTCGTTTCATCTCGTCGACATAGGTTTCAACAATGAGCGAATCTCGAGCAGTCGCCGGTTCACGAAATTTTACTTCCAATTTCGTGACCACTATTTGAAGGCCTCGCTCACTCAGGTCCGACAGTGACATGTCTATGTCATCAAGTGCTACGCAACGCGCAGCCTCGAAATACGCTACGTAGGCGGCATGGTTGACGTGGTTATAGGGGTCGAGCTCCCCGAAACGGGGAATGATGGTTGTTCGATGCGCAGGCATGCTCAGACATTAGGGCGAGATGAGTCGGAACGTACAAGCAGTGTTCTATTCGCTAAGTAAATTCGACAATTTGTCCATCACTCAGAGATGCGAGTCGATCTGTCCGGACAGGGAACACTGTGTCGGGAGTGCCAGCTGCTCCCCACGCAATTTCGTATCGGTAAATGCTCTGGTCAATGAAGCATGAAAGTCGGCTGGAATGGCCAAACGGTGGAACACCACCTATAGCAAAACCAGTAGCCCTACGAACAACCTCAGCGTCAGCTTTTTCTATTTTCCCGCCAGCTAGAACACCTAATAATTCTGTGTTGACCTGTCTATCACCGGCGGTTAGAGCTAAGACTGCCCGTCCTCGGCACACAAAGACAAGTGACTTGATGATCTGACCCAGTTCGCAGCGCAAAGCCGCTGCTGCCTGCACCGCTGTCCGTGTGTCTTCCGGAAACCGAGTTATGTCCGGTTCCAGACCTAAAAGAACAGCGGCGGAGCTAAATCGCTCATTGGCTTTAGCTCGACTCATGGTGTCTTACTCCGCCCAGGCTTTGACTTTCTCAATTACTTCGAGAGGATTTTCTGTGTCCGCTGGAATATCGATGTTGAGGTAAGTGACCCCGACTTCTTTGTAGACCTCGATGCGCTCGCGAACTCTACCCTCATCGCCTGTCAAGCTGGCTCGATCGATGTAGTCATCGGGTACTTTGGAGAAAGCTTCGTCTCTCTTACCGCTCAAAAATAGATCTTGAATTTCTTGTGCTTCTTGTTCATAGCCATAACGTTTGAAAAGATCGTTATAGAAGTTCTGATCGCGGGCGCCCATGCCTCCGACGTAGAAGCCTGTGTTGTCTCGAACAGCTTTTCGCGCTGCATCTACGTGCGCTCCTTCTCCTAATGCGACGGTTCCACCAGCAACGATGCCTAGGTCACCCAATTCCGATGACCTCTTTTCTTTTCCGGCGTGGAGGGACTCACCCCAGACGTCGTGAAATTTTTCAGGTAGGAAATGGATTGGTTGCCACATATTGGCGAGCTCCGCTGTCATCTCAACATTTTTGGGACCGATGGAGGCGACAGCAATAGGTATGTCTCGCCGAAAGGGCTTACACATGAGCTTTAATGGTTTTCCAAGACCCGTTCCTTCTCCTTCAGCCAGCGGCAAGTTGAAAGCACGACCCTCATGTTCAACCTTGTCGCCTGACCATACTTTGCGGCAAATTTCGATCACGTCTCGTGTCATCCCGAGCGGCTTCTTGAACGGAACTCCATGCCATCCTTCTATAACCTGTGGTCCCGATGTGCCGAGGCCAAGTACAAATCGGCCTTCGGATAGCGTGTCTATAGTGATCGCAGTTTGGGCGATTAGAGCAGGGCTACGCGAATAGACCGGCAAAATCCCTGTCATCAGCTTGATGGTCTTGGTTTGGCCGGCGACGAATGCAAGAGTCGACACAAGGTCGTATCCATAAATTTCGCCACCCCATACAAGGTCCACACCGGCGCTTTCTAGATTTTGGACGTGGCGGGACAAACTATTGGGGTCAAGGCTTGCGCCGGTACCGATAACCATTGAGATTTGCATACAGTCATTCCGATCGATTGGGTCTAATTAGCTAGTTTAGATAAGCCAATGGGGCACGAACTCACCCTGGATAGTAGGAAATAGATGGCCTTCGTGCGAAAGAGAATAGGTATGACCGATACTGACGTTGCTGACGAGATGATTTCAGCCCTAAGAAATTGGGTAGAAGCGGAGGTAATCCCTAACGCATCCGATTTCGAACTGCCCGATGAATACCCCACTGACATGGCTTTGCAAATGGGAGATTTCGGACTTTTCGGGGCGACGATACCTTCTGAGTTCGGAGGTCTTGATCTCGACAACATGACTTACGCGCGGGTAATTGAGGAGCTTTCAAGAGGTTGGATGTCACTCGCTGGGATCATCAATAGTCATTTGATATGCGCAAAGTTGATTAGCAGATTCGGTTCTGAGGAGCAGAAGCAACGGTGGCTTCCATTGATGGCCACAGGCGAGCTACGCGGCTGTTTTTCACTTTCAGAACCTGATAGCGGTTCGGACGCCGGCGCACTTAGATGTCGAGCCGAACGCGACGGTGGTGAATGGGTCATAAACGGCACAAAGATGTGGGTCACTAACGGTGAAAAGGCTGGGGTTGTAGCACTACTAGCCCGAGTACCTGATGAGGACGGAACTCAGGCAGGCGGAATTACTTGTTTCATTGTCGAAAAAACTCCTGGCAAACAAAGCGGAGGAATCAGCATCAGTCGCAAGATAGACAAGCTCGGCTATCGAGGCCTGGAGACTGTGGAGATGTCTTACGACGATCACCGCCTCGGTCACGATCAGCTTTTGGGTGGGGAGGACGGGATCGGCAACGGTCTTCGCTGGGCTTTAGCAGCCTTAGAGCTCGGCCGCATAAACGTTGCGGCACGAGGTGTAGGCGTCGCACAAGCCGCGTATGACGCTGCGTTGGCTTACGCCAAGCAGCGCGAGGCTTTCGGTCGTCCTATCAGTCAGCACCAAGCGATCGCTTTCAAATTGGCTGAAATGGCTACAAAACTTGAGGCTGCAAGACTCCTCACTTATGAGGCAGCCCGTAAAGCGGACGCTGGGGAACGGGTCGATCTCGCTGCTGGAATGGCGAAACTCTTTGCTTCCGAGACCGCCAGTGAACTGGCCTTAGACGCTATGAGAATTCATGGAGGAAACGGGTTCAGCACTGAGTATCCAGTAGAGCGTTACTACCGCGATGCGCCCTTGATGATTATCGGTGAAGGAACGAGCGAGATCCAAAAGTTAGTGATCAGCCGCGCGTTATTAGCTGAAGATTGATGCGAAAAACAGAAGGACCGCCGAGCGTTTACTCGGCGGTCCTTTCAAATACGTTTAATTATTTCAAACGCTAGTTCCTTTATCGGCAACCACCGTTGTCTTTGTCCCAAGCACAGTTCGGGGAAAGACCATTGGCGTCGACAAGGTCTCCAACCTGCTCCCACGCCTGGTCAGTGGCGTCGAACTGGCTGAAGTCTGAACCTTCAACGAAGTACCCGTCG
>CEUL01133382.1_pt1 | contig 32007 bp, 29 predicted proteins | sample 427021 | NCBI WGS metagenome assembly CEUL01 (sample SAMEA2622800, study PRJEB7988) | marine metagenome | isolation source: saline water (ENVO:00002010), including | reverse complement strand
CCCGCCGCCGCAGCCAGCAGCGAACAGGTACACCGAGGTCATCCCCACGATGTGCTCTTCGGCGTGAATACCAGCAGTGACGGCTTGCTTGCCGTGGGTAGCAATGGCCGCTTATGGCAGAGCCGCGACGGTAGCCAGTGGCAGAGCAACAGCAATGTTGGTGATAGTCGCGCGCTACTCGCGGTGTCGGAGCGCCAGGGCAACCTGTTGGCTGTGGGCCAGCAGGGCGGCATTTTTCACAATGCCGGCGACGGCTGGAAGGCTGTCGAGGCACCTGTAAAAGAGCGCTTGTTTGCCGTTGCGCAGGGAGACTTCGGTCTGGCGGTTGTCACTGGCGCTTTTGGTGCGGTGCTGTGTTCCCAAGACGGTGGTCGCAGCTGGCGGCAGTCACAGATCGATTGGCCAGCACTGATCGGACAGAACTATCAGCCACATGTGTATAACGCGGCAATTGATGCGCGCGGTCGCATCTACATTGTCGGTGAGTTTGGCATGATCGCCCGCTCTGATGACGCCGGGAAAAGCTGGCAGTCGCTGCACAGCGGTGAAGCGTCGCTGTTCGGCCTCGCCCTCAGCGATACCGGTTTGGCCTATGCGGTTGGTCAGAGCGGAACGGTATTGCGCAGCAAGGATGGTGGCGACAGCTGGAAAGCCATAACCAGTAATAGCGACGCCATCTTGATGGATGTTGCCATCCGCGCGGATGGCAAGGCGGTCGCAACGGGTATTCGTCAGGCCTTGAGTATTTCGCCGACCAGCAGTCAGGCGCGGGTACTGAATCACGACGCATTTTTAGAAAGCTGGTACAGCGATATTACGGTACTCGGTAACGCTTTTTATGCCGTCGGTGAACAAGCCAAAGTGATCAAAATTTCTCTTTAAAAATAGCCTCGGAGAAGCGAGATGAAAAATAATAATCGGCTTAATTGGGCTCTCGCCACAACGGCGATGGCACTGTCTAGTCCATCGTGGTCGGCCAGTGGTGAGCTGCTGGGTGTCGACTACAGCCTTAGTGGTTTGATTCGTGTAGAGCTGGCTGCCAAAACGGTAAGTGACGAAAACCCCTACAACCAACGCGGTAACCTCTTTAATGGCAAGGAGGTTGAGCGTAACGGTGGCCTCAACGTGGGCACGCTGCTCGGCCTGAATTTACCCATTCCTATCAGTGCACCGATCTCGGATACCGCGACGCGCAACGGTGTTCCGGCCGACAACGATTTTAATCACAGCCAGGTGCGTTTAGAGAGCACCCTGCAGCTGAAGTTTAGTGACAACTGGTCAGCGACGGCAAAGCTGCGCGGCATTTTTGACGCAGCCGAATACGATGAATTTGATCCGGACTCGGTGAACAGCAACGCCGCGGGTTACCTCTATGGCGAGCCCAATTATTTTGAGTACGACGACTTTGAAAACGGCGGTGAACAGAATCCTCTGGAGATCGCTGGCGACAACTACATGGTCGACTTTCCGTCGCTGTACCTGGACTATCAGAACGGGCCACTATTGGTGCGCGCCGGTAACCAGCAAATTGCCTGGGGACAGGCCTTGTTCTTCCGGGTATTCGACGTGGCCAACGGCTTGGACTTGCGCCGTCACTCAATCTTCGATTTCGCTTCCGAGGAGTACGCCGATGAGCGTATCGCCTCACCGGCCATCCGCGTGTCCTACCAGCTGAATTCCAACTGGGAACTGGACATGTTTGCGCAGAGCTTCCAGCCGACCATTTACGGCAACCCGAACACGCCCTACAACGTGATTCCTTCGCAGTTTACCGTGCACGATCGTTACAGCAGTGTTGACGAAGAAGTGAATAGCGGTTTCCGCTTGAAAGGCTTTATCGGCGACTTTGGTCTGCAGTTTATGTATACCAACCGCTACAACCCCGACGGTGTTGTGCGCTGGACCAAGTCGGGTGTGAACCGCGATGCACCGGGCATCCCCTTGTCGGGAGCCATCCTTGCGGAGACCCCGCTTGAAATTGACCCCACCGGGGTATGGAGTGCTGAGGAGTGGTTTACCTATGCGGGTATGGCGCGCCTTGACGGCACCGAAGGTCTGAACAAAATTGTTACCGACTTCCCCGCATCGCAATTGCTGCTGGCACGGCCTGTTCAGGGCATCGATGCGGCAAAAGAAGAGCTCGATCTGTTCTTTATCCTGACGGGTGGTTTCCTGAATAACCCACTGTCTGGTCAGGGCGGCGGCGGTCTGCGCGGTCACATTGAGCGCACCTACCACCGCGAAGATGTTTTCGGCACTGGTGTCAGCTATGTATTCAGTGGCGAGCCCGGTAGTTGGACGGATCAGTTGATTCTGAACTTCGAGGTTTCCTTCACGCCGGACAAAACCTTTACCCCTATCGACCTGGGGCAGGAATACATTGTTGAAGATGAATACGTGACTGCCCTGGTATTAGAAAAATATCAGCGCTTCAGCCGCAGTTTCCCTGCTACCTACATGGTTTTCCAGTGGATGCACCGCAGCGAGAGCGATCTGTTTGGCCGCCACTTAAGTGGTATGGGCGGCACGGTAAACAACACGCCTAAAGGTGTGGATGGTGGCTGGAATGGCTTGGTATTAGCCCTTCAGCAGCCCTTCCCCGGCTTGGTATGGCGAGCAGATTTGTCGGTGTTGTATGACACGCGCGGCGGCTTGTTTGTGCAGCCGGCTCTGAAATGGAAGCCCTCCGGTAACTGGAACATAGAAATGTTCTACAACCACATGGACGGCTACGTTGATGGCGCCAACGAGAATGAAAATATCATGCAAACCGTGGACTGGGCCGATGAATTTGGTCTGCGCGTAGCCTACCAATTCTAGCGAACCCTACCCCCACCCTCAGGAAGTAATGGGACCTTGCCGGCGACTTTGTCGCCGGCTTTTTTACCGCGAGGATGTTGTATGAGTTTTCATATCAGGCGGTTTGACCGGCAGTTTTCCCGGCGTGAATTTTTGCGTGTAGGCTCAGGTTTTGTCGGGGCGGGCCTGCTGATGCCGGCTTGGGCGGCAATGGAAAAACACGGCGATTATGCGGCGGCTTATCCAGAGGAGTTGCTGTCGATAGAGCAATATACCGGCGGCAAGCTCAAGGTCGGTGATGTCATCGACGCCGGTAATGTCGAGCTGGTAAAAGACCTTCTCGAGCCGGTGAAGTACATGCAAGTCAAAGACATGGGGCGTCGCTTGAGGTTGCGTGAGACCACTCGCGATGTGATGAAGCTGAGCCCATGGGAATATATGGAAGCGAGCTTTCGCCACCGCGGCCAAGCGCGCTTTGACGACAATGGCAATGTTGTGACGGCCGACGGCAAACCCTGGATTGGTGGCTTGCCCTTTCCCGATGCCAAAACCGGTGTGGAGCTTTTTGCCGGCCTAACGTTAAGCTGGGGGCGACACGATGCTTCGTTCTATGCGATCCGCGAATACGACCTCAACCGCGATGGCAAAGTCAGCTACGGCTACGAAAATGGCTGGGCTGAATATGCGCCGACGGGGCGTTTGGTACTGCCCGGCGTTTACTGGAAAGGCCACGAAGACAAGCTGCGCTATCAGAGCGTCTTTTTCACGGCGCCAGACAGCGTACGCGGCACGTCTTTCTTGAACATTTGGCACTACGACCAAAACAAATTTCCCGAGTTATACGGCTACATTCCCGATTTTAAACGCATTCGCCGCTTCCCCACCGACCAGCGCTTTGAACCATTGGTGCCGGGTTCATCGCTATACCTGTCCGACGCCTGGGCGGCGGGTGACCCCCTGCACACCTGGGGCGACTACAAAGTGGTGTGGCGCGGACCCATGCTGGCCGCCGTCAGCGGTGGCTGGGCCTCGCAAAGTGAAGATTGGTCGCACAACACCCATGGCGGCCCACAGGGAGAAACCTTCTGGGATACCGACGTGGAATTAGTGCCCGAAGCCATTGCCGTTGATGCCAAGCCCACGGGCTTCCCACGTGCACCCGTCGGCGTTAAACGGGTGTGGTTTGATGCGCGCACCCAATTGCCGCTGGGCATGGTCACCTTTGACAGGCGCGGCGATCTGTTCCGTTCCTTCGATGGTGCCTACGGGCTATACGAGGACGGTGATCGCCGGGTAATGGATGGTAAGCACCCCTATTGGTCGTGGTGCCATGTTCACGCTTTCGATGTGCAGACCGGAAAAATGACCCGCATAGAACAACTGGCAGAAATTTCTGGCGGCCACCGAATGCGCGTGAATGATCACGATATTTACAACCGCTATTTAACCAACGGCGCCCTGCGCCGCTTGGGTAACTAACAACAAAAGGACTCACCATGACAGACACATACAAAGCCTTGCTTGGCGTACGCGACGACAGTGGCTACCGCGTTGAATTTCAGCAGCTCAGCAGCGAACAACTTGGCGACGGCGATGTGGAGGTAGCGGTGGAATACTCTACCGTTAACTACAAAGATGGCCTGGCGATGAGCGACGCCATTCCCATTGTTCAAAAACCTTCGCTAATTCTCGGCATTGATATGGCAGGCACTGTGGTTAAGTCTGAGAGCAGCCGCTTCCAGGTCGGTGACAAGGTGCTGATGAATGGCTATGGCGCCTCAGAAACGCACAATGGCGGCTATACCCAGCGCCTGCGTATTTCGAGCGACTACCTGTTGAAGGTGCCTGAGGCTTTCACTACCCGCCACGCCATGCTGCTGGGTACGGCGGGCTACACCGCGATGTTGTCTCTGCTGCGATTGGAGCAGCTCGGTATTAGCCCTGAGTCGGGCGAAGTGCTGGTAACAGGCGCGTCGGGGGGAGTGGGCAGCGTGTCCATTATGTTGTTGGCGGGCCTGGGCTATACCGTGGCAGCGTCGACGGGCCGCCTTGAAGAAAGCGACTATTTAAAGAGCCTGGGTGCAAACTCTGTGATCGATCGCCGCGAGTTGTCAGAAGCCGGTGAGATGATGCAAGCGCCCCGCTGGGCAGCGGCGGTGGATTCCTGTGGCAGCCATACCCTGGCCAATGTTATTGCCCAACTTCACTACAACGGCGCCGTGGCCGCGTGCGGCTTGGCTCAGGGCCTAGACTTACCCGGTAACATGATGCCCTTTGCACTGCGCAATGTCGCCTTGCTGGGCGTGGACTCGGTACACGCGCCAATGGCGCTGCGTGAGCGCGCATGGCAGCGTTTGGCCGAGTCTGTCGACCTGAACAAACTGGAAGCGATGGCGGTTGAAATTGATTTCGACAATCTTCCTGACGCCGCTGGGCAAATCTTGCAAGGGAAAATTCGTGGCCGCGCGGTAGTGAATATCGCCGCGCGCTGAACATCAATACTCAACGGAAAATAACAATGAAAGAGAACAATCCTTTTTCGCTGCAGGGCAAAGTCGCTGTGGTGACCGGAGCAGCGGCGGGCATTGGCAAGGCCTGCGCCCAGCGCATGGCTTACTCGGGCGCCTCGGTGCTGCTAAGTGATATCGATGTGGCCGCCTGTCAGCGCCTGGCAGCGGAGCTGAATGAACAGGGCTTTGACGCGCGCGCTATTCAGCAAGATGTGGTGCTGGAGGAAGACTGGCAGGCCTTGGTGGCAGAGTTGAAACAGTGGCACAACCGCTGGGATATTCTGGTGAACAACGCCGGCATTTACATTGGCGGCCGCCTGGAAGACAACTCGGTAGAGCAACTGACCCGTATCCACGAGGTCAATGTGCAATCGGTGTTTCTCGGCCTGCGCTATGCGGCTGAAACCATGCAGCCCAGCGGCTGCTTTGGTCGCGGCGGCAGCGTGATAAATCTGTCGTCTATCGCCGGCTTGATCGGCGTCCCTGGTCACAGCATTTACGGTGCAACCAAGGGCTCGGTGCGCTCCATCAGCAAGCACTCTGCGGTTGAGTTCGCCCGCTTTGGCTACGGCATTCGCGTCAATTCGCTGCACCCCGGTTTGATCGATACCGCCATGGCCGAACAGGTTTACGACGACTTTGTGGATGTTGGGCTCACCCAGTCTCGCGAGGAAGCCAGTGCGGTATTGGAGCAGCAGATGATCCCGATGGGGCGGCTCGGCACAGCAGAGGATATTGCCAATGCGGCGCTGTTTCTCGCCAGTGATGCCAGCGCCTATATCAGTGGCGCTGAGCTGACCGTGGATGGCGGTTTCACCGCAGCGTAGGAGAGTGTGATGAGTATTCATTGTAAAGACAAAGTGGTGTTGATCACGGGCGCCGCCAAAGGCATTGGCGCGGCGGCGTGCCATGCCCTGGCGGCAGCAGGTGCGAAGCTGGCGGTGAGCGATATCGATCAGGACGCTGGCCGAGCGCTGTGCGAGGCACTGCGCGCGGCGGGCGCCGATGCGGAATTCTTTCCCTTGGACGTGTGCGACGAGCAGCAGTGGCAGCATTGCATGGAAACGGTTGTCGCCAGCTTTGGTCAGCTGGATGGCGTTGTGAACAACGCGGGTATCGCGGTAATTTGCGGCCCCGAGGAAGAAAGTCTGGAGGGGTGGCGGCGCACCCAGACTATCAATAGCGACGCGGTCTTTCTCGGCAGTCGCGCGGCCATTCAGGCCATGAAATCGCGCGGCGGTGCGATCGTTAATGTCTCGTCGATTGAAGGCATTGTCGGCGACCCAATGCTGCCAGCGTACAACGCCAGCAAAGGCGCCGTTCGCGCACTGACCAAGTCACTGGCGCTGTATTGTGCCGATCGCGACTACGGTATTCGCGTGAACTCCCTTCACCCGGGTTATGTAGAAACGCCTCTGGTAAGCGGCGCCCTGGCCAAGCTGTCAGAGGACGACGCCAATGCCTTTGCTACGCGCGTGGTGGCCAGTATCCCGATGGGACGTATGGCGCGGGCAGAGGAAATTGCCCAGGGTATTGTATTTTTGCTTTCCGACGCGGCAAGTTATATGACCGGCTCGGAACTGGTTATGGACGGTGGCTATACCGCCCGTTAAGAATCCCCTCGGGGAGGGAGGTGGCCGCTATCGCCCTGGCGACCACCTCTTTTTTCTCCCTCGCCCCTGCTTTGCTCCGCGCTTGTAGTTCATCTCAATGATTTCTGTGTCAGACTTGTTATCCCGAGACCACCATCGGTAACGGGCGTGAGTAGCAAGTAAAGAGAGATACAGCGTGAGTAATGGTGAAGGACGGCGCTTAAATAAGTTTATCAGTGACTCGGGCTATTGCTCGCGTCGCGAAGCCGACAAGCTGATTTTGCAGAATCAAGTCAGTATCAATGGTAAACGCCCCGGTCTCGGCGCACAGGTGATGCCCGGCGATGTCGTGATGGTGGAAGGCAAACGCATTCGCACGGTTAACCCGGATAAAACCGACAGGGTGTATATCGCCTACCACAAGCCGGTGGGCATCACCTGTACCACCGAAGCCCATGTGCCGGGCAATATTATCGACGCCGTCGGCCACAAAAAGCGCATTTTTCCCGTGGGTCGCCTGGACAAAGATTCCGAGGGGCTGATTTTTCTGACCAGCGATGGCGACATCGTGAATAAAATTCTGCGTGCTGAAAACGCCCACGAAAAGGAATATATCGTCACCGTCGATAAGCCGTTGAGCGGACAGTTTGCCGAGCGAATGGCCAAAGGCGTGCCTATCCTCGGCACCGTTACCAAGCCCTGCAAGGTCATGATCCTCAGTCGCAATGTGTTCAAAATTATCTTGGTGCAGGGTATGAATCGCCAGATTCGGCGAATGTGCGAACACTTTGGCTATGAAGTAACGCGGCTCAAGCGCACGCGGATTATGAACGTCAAACTGGATGCGTTGAAGCTCGGTCAGTGGCGCAACCTCAGCGCTGAGGAAATGGCAGAGATCAATCAAGCCGTGGGCGGTTTGTCGGGCAACGCAGGCGCGGCTGGCAAGTCGCGTCCACGGCGACAGAATGGCCCTAAAACAGGCGGGCGTCGGCGCTAGCGACATCCATGGAGTATGCTGATGAAACGTGTATTGGCGGTTGGCGCGCTGTTTTTACTCAGCGGTTGTGCGAGCCGAGAGTTATACGGGAGTATTCAGGCGAGTAACCGTTTCGAGTGCGATAAGCTGCCGCCCTCTCAGTACGAGGCATGTATCGCGCAGACGGTGCAGCCCTACGATGACTATGATCGCGAGCGTCGGGCCATAGAGTCTGACGAGAATTAAAAAGGTGGAAGGCCCAGGAGCCTTCCACAAGCACTACGCGTGCGTTGAGCGCTAGCGCAATTGGCGCTGGCCCTCGTATCGGGCATGGTTGAGTAGGTACAGGCCGTAAAACACCGCAAAGGCGAGATCGGCGATCACAAAAATAGCGAAGGGCATCAGTGCCGGAAAGCTCAATGTATCCACCCAGGCTGCAATGAAGACCAGGGTTTTGCCGATGCAACCCATCCAGATAATGTCTTTGTGGTCTTTTGGGTTGCCGGCAATGCGCCAATAACCAAAGCCAAACACCAATACCAGCACGCCAAATTGATGGGCCCAGGGCAGTAGCTCGGGCACATAGAGACTTTGCATTTGCAGCAGGGTAAAGAAGGCCTCAGTAGCAAATAGCAGCATAAACGCCGCCGCGAAGTTGAAGAATGCGGCGAAGCGGTAAAAGCGCTTCCAGGAAGTTTCATTTTGCATTGATGCTGGCCTCCGGGTGCGAGGGGGATTGCTTTAGGCGGTCGGCAATGGCGGCGCCGGTCAGTAAGCGCCAGGGTATCAGCAGGCCGGTTTGTTGTTTGTATTCCTGCCAGCCAGGGTGACGGGAGATCGCGTGATCTTTGTTCTTCATCCGCGCCAGGAAATAGCTGGCCATATACGCGTAGATCGCCCAGGCGATCCAGTGTTGGGCCAGCATTGGGTAGGCGGCGTACAGCATTAGCTCGCCGAGGTAATTCGGGTTGCGGGTGTAGCGGTAGACGCCGTCGGTAATCAGCCCTGGTTGTTGGCGGTATTTAAGTATCCAGTGGCGCTGGCCGTCGGCGGCCATCATGGTGACAACGCCGAGCGTGTGAATGGCAATGGCGGCAAACACGACCGCGCCGCTGGGCTCGATGAAGCGCGAAATCAGCAGCCACGGGGTGATCCAGTACCAGCCGATGAGAAAAACATAGAGGTTGATGGAGGCAAGTAGGCTGATGCGGTCGTTGAATTGGTGGTCGCGAAAACCGAAGTCTTTAATCAGCCAGCAGTAACCATAAATGCCGTGCAGGCCAAGGTAGACCCAGGCGGTGGTGGTGAAATTGTCGTAGTAATTCATCATGGCGTAGATGATGAACAGGGTAAAAATCTTGTGGAAGTCCACCGCCCAGGCAACGCGAATGCGCGGTTTGCCCGGTGCGTTCCAGATAAGTTTGTCGACGAGGGCGAGAAAAGCGCGCGCCCAGCCGGGAATCGGTTCCCGTTGCTGTTCCATGGTGCATTCCTATTATTGTTAGTGTGTGCCTGCCGATACTACGCGGCGGCCACAATTAGTGAATGCTTGCTGGCGACGCTTTTACTGTGAATTTATGACAGGGCTTAAACGATGATGTCGGCCTCGTCACCGTTGCGTTCAAGCCACTGTTTGCGGTCTGCAGCGCGCTTTTTGCCGAGCAGCATATCCATTAGGGCATCGGTGTCGTCGCCGGGCTCGATGCCAAGGCGCACCAGCCGGCGAGTATCCGGGTCCATAACAGTTTCGCGCAGCTGTAAGGGGTTCATTTCACCGAGGCCCTTAAAGCGCGTGACAGACACTTTGCCTTTGATTTTTTCCGCCTCTATGCGGTCGATAATGCCTTGCTTTTCATCGTTGTCGAGGGCGTAAAACACCTCTTTGCCAACGTCGATGCGGTACAGCGGTGGCATGGCAATAAACACGTGACCCTGCTCGACCATTGTGCGGAAGTGACGCAGGAACAGCGCGCACAATAGCGTGGCGATGTGGGCGCCGTCGGAGTCCGCATCGGCAAGAATACAGATCTTACCGTAACGCAGGCCGCTTAAATCATCGGAGTCGGGGTCGACCCCCAGTGCCACGGAGATGTCGTGAACTTCCTGCGAGGCGAGAATTTGCTGGGAGTCCACCTCCCAAGTATTCAGAATTTTACCGCGCAGCGGCAAGATGGCCTGAAACTGACGGTCGCGAGCCTGTTTAGCCGAGCCCCCCGCTGAGTCCCCTTCCACCAGGAACAATTCTGAACGCTCGCTCTCTACACCGGCACAGTCTGCCAGTTTGCCGGGCAGTGCCGGTCCGGCGGAGACTTTCTTGCGCACCACTTTTTTGGCTTTGCGTAGTCGGCTTTGGGCATTGCTGATGCACAGCTCGGCGAGTTTTTCGGCTTCTTCGGTATGCTGGTTAAGCCACAGGCTGAAGGCATCTTTGGCCACGCCCGATACAAAGGCAGAGGCTTCGCGGGAGCTGAGGCGCTCTTTGGTCTGGCCGGAAAATTGTGGGTCGGCCAGCTTGGAAGACAGCACATAGCTGCACTTGTCCCAGATATCGTCTGGGGTCAATTTTACGCCGCGCGGGATCATATTGCGGAACTCGCAGAACTCGCGCATGGCATCCAGCAAGCCGCTGCGCAGGCCGTTAACGTGGGTGCCACCCTGAGCGGTGGGGATCAGGTTAACGTAGGACTCGGCCAGCGGCTCGCCGCCTTCGGGCAGCCATTGCACAGCCCAGTCCACGCCCTCGGTATTGCCACTGAAATGGCCGACAAAGGGTTGCGCAGGCAGCGTTTCGTATTCGCGAGTGTGGCTGGCCAGGTAGTCGGGCAGGCCATCTTCGTAGTACCACTCCTCGCTCTCTTCGCCGGTTTCATCTTTGAAAATAACTTTCAGGCCCGGGCAGAGTACGGCTTTGGCACGCAACACATGCTTGAGGCGGCGCACGGAAAACTTGGCGCTGTCGAAGTATTGGGCATCGGGCCAAAAGCGCAGCAGGGTGCCGGTATTACGCTTGCCGCAGCTGTCGATGACTTCCAGGTCGGAGGCTTTGTCGCCATTGGCAAAGCGCATCTGGTGAACCTGGCCGTCCCGTTTAATGGTGACTTCCAGTAGGGATGACAGGGCGTTGACCACCGATACCCCCACGCCGTGGAGGCCGCCGGAGAACTGATAGTTGTCGTTGGAGAATTTACCCCCGGCGTGCAGGGTGGAGAGAATCACTTCGACACCTGGCAGGCCCATCTCCGGGTGGATGTCTACCGGCATACCGCGGCCGTCATCGGCGCAGCTCAGCGAGCCATCGTTGTGCAGGGTGACGGTGATCTGGCTGGCGTGGCCGGCCAGTGCTTCGTCGACGCTGTTGTCGATAATTTCCTGCGCCAGATGGTTGGGGCGGGCGGTGTCGGTGTACATGCCCGGACGCTTGCGCACAGGCTCAAGGCCAGTGAGGACTTCGATCGATTGTGAGGTGTATTGTGACATGCTCTACCACTGCGAGGCCGCATCGCGGCGCCGTGAATGAATCGGTTTGGGTCGGCTATTGTTAACCAGCCACGCCCAGAAATTCCACTATTGCGGGCAAATGCGCTTCGAAATTCACGAAGCTGTGGTCACCGCCGGGCTCAACGAGCTGCTTACAGTTGTGATAAGCCGCCACGGCAAGGCGGTAATCCAGCGTTTCGTCGCCCTCTTGCGCCATTAGCCAGTAGTGCTCGGGTGTAATGTCGGCTGGCGTTAGCCTGCGCAGGCAGGCGAGGTCTTCTTCGGTCACGCTGAAATGCTCGCCGGTATAGGGGTTGTCGTATTCACCGATGAACTGCTCTCCCCACTCTCCCGGAGTAACCGCCGGGTTGACCAGTACGGCTTTTAGCTGGTGGCGCTCGGCCAGTACGGTCGAGAAGAAACCGCCCAGCGAGCTACCGATAAGTGCCAGGGTGTCCGGTGCTGCGGCCAGTTCCTCTTCCACCACTTGCTCCAGTTTGGCAAAGGCGCCTGCCGGGTTGTTGGGCATGCTGGGAATACACAGCCTGACCGACGGGTGATGCTGGGCAAAGTAGTGTTTAACCAGTTGTGCTTTGTGTGATTGGGGGGAGGAGAGAAAGCCGTGTATATAAATGACTGTTGCGCTCATTCGTAGCCGTTTGCCGTTTTATCTACCGTAAATTCCACACCGCTAACGCGCTCCACGCCTGTCTGCCAGTTGCCGTCGGTGTGCAGGGTGAACCAACGGTAGCCGGGGTTTAGGTCGTCCAGGGCAAAGTCGCGGCTGCCAGGCGCGAATTGTATACAGGTTGAAGGCGTCGTCAGCAAGCGTTGCTGGCGGTGGCGCTGCGCTGAGGCTTGGTGTACGTGGCCGGATACAATGGCCGCCACGCCTGGTTTGTCGTCGAGAATATCGAACAGCGCATCGGCGTTATCGATCAATTGCTCATCCAGCCATTCGGCACCGAGCTTATTCAGGTGGTGGTGAACAAAGATTAAGGTGTTGCTGTCGCAGGGGTGTTGGCGGCACAGCGCCAATTCACTTTCAGCGAGATGACCGCCTACTTGGCCGCTAACCGCCGAGTTTAAAAATAACAGCTGCCAGTTGCCGAGTGTCGCCTGCTTTGGCATCAGCGCCTCGCCCGCACATTGGTGCATGGTGGCGGGTTCGTCGTGGTTGCCGGGTAGCCATACAATCGTGTCCGCGAGCCCCTCGAGCTTGGGAAGGAGGCGTTGATACGCGGCGGCGCTGCTGTCACCCGAGAGGTCGCCAGAGACCACCAGCATGTCGATGTGTGGGTGCTGGCGTTGCACCAAAGTGAGCACTTCGTCGAGGCTATGGTCGGTATCCATGCCCAACAGCGAGCTGCCCGGGCTGGCGCCCAGGTGGCAGTCGGTAATCTGCACTAAGCAGAAAGCGGGAGTCGCTGTTGCGTTGGCGCTGTTCACAGTAAGCCTCGTTAATATCTTCGGCTTTTATACGGTATGGGTTGCCACAAATCCAGACGCAGTCCATCAGAGGGCGTTGCCCCGCGACAATAAATGTGTGATTTGCGACTGCAGTCTCGCTGCTAAAATTGTGTGCCGGTCGCGCTGACCTTTTCTAATACGGCGCTGTCGTGCCGGTGACCGTGCCGCAAGCACTGGCTTAGCCATTCGCCAAGAAAGCGGTTTAGTTGGGCCTTTTCGTCGCGTTGGAACATTTTATTATTCGGGTAGTCGTAGCGTTGCCGCAGGGCATAGACCTGCTCGGCGCCGCTGACCTCGGCAAGCTTTGCGTCGTGATAGATGCGCACCTGTAAGCACATAGCGGCCCAGGCTTGTGTTTTTGCCTGGGCCAGCCGCAAGTCGAGAAAGCTGGTGTACGGCGCGCACTCGCGCACACGAATATTGAGCGCGTGATTGCCTACCCCAATGCAGAGCTCGTCACCGGCCTGAAGGGCGTCGGGCAGTAACTTCTGCAAACGCAGATAATTCATCTCACAGTCGGCGAGATGCGCGTTGAGGTCAACTTGGTAGTTCGGCGTCTTCACAAGGCTCCCGAATTTGCGTTCTAATTCAATAAGATTTTTTAATAATCATTCTCGCATAGGGCGAGTCTGATACACTGCGGGCCTGACGCAGCCCCTCCGTTAGCAGAACAGGTTAACTCTATGATTGCCAAACGTCACTTTCTCAGTGCAGCTGTTGCACTGGCTATGGGTATTTCCGGCGCCCATGCCGACACATTGCTAGATGTCTACGAGCTTGCAGTGAATAACGATCCGCAGTTAAAAGCCGCAGAGGCGACCTACCGCGCCGATCTGGAGTCTGAAAACCTCAGTCGCTCAGCGCTGTTACCCCAGCTGAGTGGCCAAGCCTACTACCAGGATACCGAAACCGACTCGCAGTCAAAGAGCACAACGTTCTCCGGTGGCGGTTTCGGTGGTGGGTCGACGTCGATAATTGACCAGAAGGTGCATACCGGCTCGGAAACGGAAAATTACTCCTTGAGCCTGAGCCAGGCCATTTTCGATCTGCCGGCGTGGTTCAGCTTTAAGGCGGGCCAAAAAGTCACCGAGCGCGCCAAGGCGCAGTTGGCGTATGACCAGCAAGAGCTGATTGTGCGTGTATCCGAAGCGTATTTTGAAGTGCTAAAGGCGCGGGAAAATCTCGATGCCTCGCGTGCAGAAGAGCGCGCGGCCAAGCGCCAGCTTGAGCAAACGCAGCAGCGCTTTGATGTTGGCCTGATCGCGATTACCGACGTGCATGAGTCGCGCGCGGTATACGACTCTACCGTGGCTCAGCGCCTTGGTTTTGAGGGCGCACTGGCGATCGCCCGCGAGAACCTCACTACCCTTACAGGCAAAGATCACGGCAAGCTGTGGTCATTGAAAGAGAGTTTCCCTATCGATAATCCACTGCCTGCCAGTCGCGCAGCCTGGGTCGATATGGCTTTAAAGAACAATTACCAGCTTAAGGTGGCAGCGGCGGCGTCTGGTTCCGCCTATGAAAATGCCCGTGCGAAAAAGAGCGAGCACTTGCCAAAGATTAGCGGTAGCTTCAGCTACACCAAGGAAGACCTGGACGGCTCGCGGCGTTTCAACCCCAGCAGTTCCTTTGCTGTGCCGCCAGACAGTGAGTATGAAACTGAGGCCCTGCGTGTCACGCTGACGGTGCCGCTGTTTACCGGTGGTGGCGTTAGTGCGGGTCGCCGCCAAGCCTACGAGCAATACAATTCGGCGCAGTACACCGCGCAGCTAACGCAGCGCCAGGTTATTGCCGGCACGCGCGCCCAGCACATTGCGGTGAATACTGCCGTGCAAACCGTGAAGGCGCGCAAACTGAATATTGTCTCTGCGCGTAGCGCCCTGGATGCGACCGAAGCCGGTTACGATGTCGGCACGCGCAACGTGGTTGATGTATTGGACGCCCAGCGCAAGCTATATGCGGCACTGCGTGACTACAGTAACGCCCGCTACGACTACGTTGTCGATATGCTCAAGCTCAAGCTGAACGCCGGCACCCTGAGCCCGGCGGATGTGCAGGGGCTTAATCAGTGGCTGCAGGAAGGTGATGCAGTATTGCTGAACGGCAATGGCAAACGCTGATATTCCCGTCTGCTAACGCGGTTCCCGCCGCGTAATTTTCCCTTTCGAAGGGCGCACTAACGAGTTAGCGCGCCCTCAACTTCCTCAATCAGTTTTGCCAGTGCGCCGCGGTTGGCCTCGACAACGGCCAGGGCGTTGCCTCCGCGGGTTTCTCTCATCTCGCTGTCGGCAAACAAGGCGATGAGTTCAGCGGCGATGCTTTCGGCACTGTCTAGCAGGCTCAGGCCGCCAGCGGTCTGCAATAATTCACTAATCTGTGCAAAGTTGAAGTCGCTGGGGCCGGCCAGTACCGGTAAGCCCCAGGCGGCAGCTTCCAAACTGTTGTGGCCGCCGCGCGGCACCAGGCTGCCACCGATAAAGGCAATATCTGCGGTGCCCAACAGCAGCAGTAGTTCACCCATGGTATCGCCCAGCAGAACTTGAGTGTCGGGGGATATAGCGCTCTCGGTACTGCGACGCTGGCAGGGCAGGCCCTTGGCGGCGACCAACTTGGCGACGGCGTCAAAGCGTTCGGGGTGCCTGGGCACCAATACCAAAAGGGCATCGGGTTGTTGTTTGAGTACGCGCTGGTGGGCGTCCAGTAATATGCTGTCTTCGCCGTCGTGGGTGCTGGCGGCGATCCACACGGGACGGTCCTGGCCAAATTGCTCACGCGTCTGCCGCGCGTGTTGGCGCAGGGTATCGGGAATGGCGACATCAAACTTTATGCTGCCGGAAACGCGCAGTTGATCGGCGTGGGCGCCAATGCTCAGAAAGCGTTCGGCGTCGTCCTGGCCCTGGGCGACGATCCGGCTAAAGGCTTTTATCACCGGCCGGCTCAGTCCGGATAGGCGTTGGTAGCCTCTGGCTGAGCGCGCGGAAAGACGGGCGTTAGCGAGCACAACAGGAATGCCGCGCCGCGCTGTCATTTGCACCATATTTGGCCAGATCTCAGTTTCCATAATGACCGCCGCGCGCGGCTGGGTGCGGCGCAGGAATCGGGCCACGGCACCAGGCAGGTCGTAGGGGGCGTAGACATGGTGCACCTGTTGGCCAAACATGGCGCGAATCCGGCTGGAGCCGGTGGGTGTCATGCAGGTGACGACAATGGGCAGTTCTGGGTGTCGGTCCAGCATATGTTGTATCAGCGGCGCAGCAGCGATGCTTTCGCCAACGGAAACCGCGTGTACCCACAGCCCCCCTGTTTGCTCGGGCACTGAGACAAAGCCAAAGCGCTCGCCGATGCGGCGGCGGTAGTCGGGCGCGCGCAGTGCTCGGTAGCCTAGCCGCAACAGGACCAGTGGTAAAATCAGGTAGAAGAACAGGCTGTAGAGTAGGCGCGGCATGGCGTTAAGCTTAGTCAGTGATACGGCGGCTAGCATAGCGGTCGCTGGCGACGCTGGCCAGCGCAGGCCGATGTTGATGGCTTTCACATCGCGTCTAGAGCTGTGTTATCATCCGCGATTCCGTTATCACGATATCAACTTGGAGAACCAAGATGAGCGACAACATCGTTCACGTCACCGACAGCAGCTTTGAAGAAGAAGTGCTGAAGTCCGATCTACCAGTACTGGTAGACTTTTGGGCGGAGTGGTGTGGCCCCTGTAAAATGATCGCGCCGGTCCTTGATGAGATCTCTGGCGATTACGCTGGCAAGATCAAGATCTGCAAGATCGACGTTGACGCCAATTCAGAAACCCCTGCCAAATTCAGTGTTCGTGGCATTCCAACGCTGATGATCTTCAAAGGCGGTAATGCTGAAGCCACCAAAGTAGGCGCCTTGTCCAAGTCGCAGCTGTGCGACTTCGTTGACAGCGCACTGTAATAGCAAGAGGCCTCGCCTAACGCGGGGCCTTTTCTTTTCTGCTTTACGGACCTGCCATTCGGTGATAGAGTTCGATCAATCCCCAAAATATTCAAAAATAACACCTTAATTTTTTTCATATCTGCTTAATACGTCGAGCACGCGCCGGCCGCGACTTTGCCGTTCCTGCGTATCGTCCAAGCCTTATCAAATCGAAGCCAACAACCCAAAACCTATGAACCTTACTGACCTAAAAACCAAGTCCGCCCAAGAACTGCTCGACATCGCCAAAGAGATCGGCCTCGACAATATTGCCCGCTCTCGCAAACAAGACATCATTTTCTCGATTCTGAAGCGTCACGCTAAAAGTGGTGAGGACATTCACGGCGATGGTGTACTGGAGATCTTGCAAGACGGCTTTGGTTTCCTGCGCAGCGCCGACTGTTCTTACCTTGCTGGCCCTGACGATATCTACGTATCACCCAGCCAGATTCGTCGCTTCAATCTGCGCACGGGCGACAGCATTGCCGGTAAGATTCGGCCGCCGAAAGAAGGTGAGCGCTATTTTGCTCTGTTGAAGGTTGATGAGGTTAACTTCACGCGTCCAGAGCAGTCCAAGAACAAAGTTCTGTTTGAAAACCTCACGCCTCTGTTTCCCAATGAGCGCCTAACCTTAGAGCTGGGTAACGGCTCTACTGAAGACTTAACCGGTCGTATTATCGACCTGGCTGCGCCCATTGGTAAGGGGCAGCGCGGTTTGATTGTTGCGCCGCCAAAGGCCGGTAAAACGCTGATGCTGCAGAACATCGCGCAGAGTATTATCCGCAACAACCCCGAGTGCTACGTCATTGTATTGCTGATCGACGAGCGTCCGGAAGAAGTAACCGAGATGCAGCGCTCGGTGGGTGCTCGCGGGGCTGAAGTGGTGGCGTCGACCTTCGACGAGCCGCCGGCGCGTCACGTGCAGGTGGCGGAAATGGTCATCGAAAAGGCCAAGCGCCTCGTAGAGCACAAGAAGGATGTTGTGGTTCTGCTGGACTCAATTACCCGCCTGGCTCGCGCCTACAACACGATCGTGCCGAGCTCGGGCAAAGTGTTGACCGGTGGTGTTGACGCTCATGCACTGGAGCGCCCGAAGCGTTTCTTTGGTGCGGCGCGTAATGTTGAGGAAGGCGGGAGCTTGTCCATTATCGCGACCGCACTGATCGACACCGGCTCGAAGATGGACGAGGTCATCTACGAGGAATTCAAAGGGACGGGCAACAACGAACTGCACCTGGATCGTAAAATTGCCGAGAAGCGCGTCTACCCCGCGATCAATATTCGCCGTTCCGGTACCCGTCGCGAAGAGCTGCTAACCAGCGAAGACGAGCTGCAGCGTATGTGGATTCTGCGCAAACTGTTGCACGGTATGGAAGACACGCCGGCGATCGAATTCCTGATCGACAAACTGAAAGACACCAAAACCAACGCTGAATTTTTCGATTCAATGAAGCGTAAATAAGGCCGCTGTCGGGGTTCGCCGCAGTGGCGAAACCCCGCCCCCGCCCGCCGGGCGCCGGATATCGGACACCGGATTATGAAGCACAAAGACCTCCGCGATTTTCTCAACTACCTTGAGCAACAAGGCGAGTTGAAGCGTATTAGCTATCCTGTAGACCCCAACCTGGAAATGACCGAAATCTGCGACCGCGTACTGCGGGCAGGCGGACCGGCATTGTTGTTTGAAAACCCCAAGGGTTACTCCGTGCCGGTGCTGGCAAATTTATTCGGCACTGAAAAGCGTGTGGCCATGGGCATGGGCCAAAAAGATATCGAGGCGCTGCAAGAGGTGGGAGAGCTGTTGGCATTTTTGCGCCAGCCTGATCCCCCGAAAGGTCTGCGCGATGCCTGGAGTAAGCTGCCGATCTTCAAGCAAGTGCTCAATATGGGCCCGAAGATGGTGTCCAAGGCGGTGTGCCAGCAAAAGGTGATTCAGGGCGACGCCGTCAACTTACACCTGCTGCCCATTCAAACCTGCTGGCCGGAAGACGCCGCGCCGCTGATTACCTGGCCGCTGGTCATTACCCGCGGCCCCAACAAAGAGCGGCAAAATCTGGGCATTTATCGCATGCAGGTGATCGGCAAGAACAAGCTGATTATGCGTTGGTTATCTCACCGCGGCGGCGCACTGGATTTTCAGGAGTTCAAACAGCAGCACCCGGGTGAGCGTTTTCCCGTTTCTGTTGCGCTGGGGGCCGACCCCGCGACGACCCTTGGCGCGGTGACGCCGGTGCCCGACACACTCAGCGAATACGCCTTTGCCGGTTTGCTGCGCGGTGAAAAAACCGAGTTGGTGAAGAGCCTCAGCAACGACCTGCAGGTGCCCGCGAATTGTGAGTTTATTCTCGAAGGTTACATCGACCCGGAAGAGATGGCCGACGAAGGCCCCTATGGCGATCACACCGGTTATTACAACGAAGTCGACCGCTTCCCTGTGTTCACCGTGACGCATATTAGCCACCGTGAAAACCCGATTTATCACAGCACCTACACCGGCCGTCCGCCTGATGAGCCGGCGGTGCTGGGTGTCGCCTTGAACGAGGTGTTGGTGCCCTTGCTGCGCCGGCAGTTCCCGGAAATTGTCGATTTCTATCTGCCGCCGGAGGGCTGCTCCTATCGCATGGCGGTGGTCACGATTAAAAAGCAGTATCCGGGACACGCCAAGCGCGTGATGTTTGGTGTTTGGTCGTTCCTGCGCCAGTTTATGTACACCAAGTTTGTCATCGTCTGCGACGACGATGTCAACGCCCGCGACTGGAACGATGTGATTTGGGCGATCACCACCCGCATGGACCCACAGCGCGATACGGTGATGGTTGAGCATACACCGATCGACTATCTGGACTTCGCCTCGCCGGTCTCTGGCCTCGGCTCGAAAATGGGCATGGACGCCACGAATAAATGGCAGGGCGAAACTGACAGGGAATGGGGTCGACCGATTGTTAAAGACCCCGACGTGGTGAAGAAAGTCGACGATATTTGGTCGGAGCTGGGCCTGGAATGAGTAGCGTCGGGGCGCAGCTGCCGCCTCTGTCGCTGTATATTCATATTCCCTGGTGTGTGCGGAAGTGCCCCTACTGCGACTTTAACTCCCACGCCCAGCGCGGCGACCTGCCGGAGGCGGCATACATTGCCGCCATGCTTGAAGACCTCGATCAAGACCTCGACTACATTCAGGGCCGTGAGTTGGCCTCTATCTTCATCGGCGGCGGTACGCCCAGTCTGTTCTCGGCCAACGCGTATGCGCAACTCTTTGAGGGCCTGCGCCAGCGCCTGAGGTTCTCCCGCGATATTGAAATTACCCTTGAAGCGAACCCCGGCACGCTTGAGCAGGGTCGCTTTGCCGCCTACCGCGAGCTGGGTATCAACCGCCTCTCGATTGGGGTGCAAAGTTTTGATGCCGAGCAGCTGGAAAAGCTCGGCCGCATTCACAGCGCCGGCGACGCCTTGGCGGCCATTGCCAGCGCGCGCGACGCGGGTTACGACAACTTCAATATTGATCTGATGCACGGGCTAAGTGGTCAGACTGAAGCCGATGCACTCAATGATCTGCGCATCGCGATTGACAGCGGCGCGCCACATATCAGCTGGTATCAGCTCACCATCGAGGCGAATACAGAATTCTACAAGCGCCCGCCCGAGCTACCCCAAGAGAGCGCATTAATGACCATGCAGCGAGCTGGCTTTGCGCTACTGTCAGACGCTGGCCTGACGCGCTATGAAGTGTCGGCCTTCGCCCGCGACGGTCGCCGCGCTCGCCACAATCTAAACTATTGGCGCTTTGGCGACTATTTGGCGCTGGGCGCTGGTGCTCACGGCAAAGTGACTTTGGCTAGCGGCGTGCGACGCTACCAAAAAACCCGCAAGCCAGAGGACTATTTGAGCCGCTCTCCGTCGCGAACCAGTCAATCGCAAGGCGTTATCGATGCGGACTTGCCCTTTGAGTTTATGATGAATGCACTGCGCCTGCGCGGGGGTGTTGAGAGTGCGCTTTACTCACAGCGCACCGGCCTTCCTCTTGCGGCTATTGCGCCGACCCTCGAGCGCCTGCAGGCTCGCGGCCTGTTAATTGACGATCCTCAGCGTATCGCCTGTAGCGAGCGCGGCTTCGCCTTTATCGATAGCATCCTCAGTGAATTCCTTGAGGGCTAGTCGGTCATCTACACAGTCAATTTTCGTCGAAAATCGCCTTTCCCGGCACATAGCAATCCATGACGGCTTGGTGCGATGTCGCTGAGTGTTCGCTGGGGGCGAGTGCCGGTTTTTGCTGACAGCGGGCGACGGCTGATGCAATATTAGCGTCGAGTGTTTTGTTTATGGGGTGTCAACACTCCGCGACTACGCCCTTTCAGAAGGAGACTTATGGCGAATACCAACGGTTCATTTATCGTTAATTTCTTTAAACAAGAGTCCTCCGGCGGATTGCTACTCATGTTTTCTGCCTTGTTGGCAATCATCTTTGCCAACACAGCCCTCTCCCCCTATTACGAATTACTCCTTACCACACCCGTAGAAGTCCGCGTCGGCGCGCTGGAAATAGCCAAACCGCTGTTATTGTGGATTAACGACGGCCTGATGGCTGTGTTCTTTTTCCTGGTGGGTTTGGAGTTAAAGCGCGAACTTGTTGAGGGCGAGTTGTCTGACCCCCGCAATATTATATTGCCGGGTATCGGGGCCGTCGGTGGTATGGCGGTACCGGCGCTGTTTTATACCTATTTTAATGCTGGAAACCCTGTTGCCATGCAGGGCTGGGCGATCCCCGCCGCAACAGACATTGCTTTCGCGCTGGGCGTCTTAAGCCTGCTGGGCTCACGGGTGCCGGTGAGCTTAAAGATCTTTCTAACCTCGCTGGCAATTTTTGATGATATCGGGGCGATTGTTATCATCGCGGTGTTTTATACCGCCAATATTTCCATTGCGGCGCTGGTGATTGCCGCTAGCTGTATTCCCGCATTAATTGTTCTCAATCGCCGCGGCGTGAGTGCCAACAGTCCATACATACTGCTTGGTACCATTATGTGGGTGGCTTTGTTGAAGTCGGGGGTGCACGCCACCCTGGCCGGGGTAGTGATGGCGATGTTCATTCCCCTGCGCAGTAACGACCCGGATAATCCATCACCATTAAAAAGTCTGGAGCACGACCTGCACTCGGTGGTGGCGTTTTTTGTGCTACCGGTGTTCGCCTTTGCCAATGCCGGTATCAATCTAAGCGGTGTGGGCGTTGAGCAATTGATGCACGGCGTGCCAATGGGTATTGCCGCAGGCTTATTCCTGGGTAAGCAGATAGGCATATTTGGATTGTGCTACCTGGCCATAAAACTGCGTTTGGCCGAGATGCCCTCAGGTATGAATACCATGAGCTTGTACGGTACCGCAGCACTGTGCGGTATCGGCTTTACCATGAGTTTATTTATCGGGTCGCTCGCCTTCGAGGAGACCGGGGTAAACCAACTGTTTGACGAACGCTTGGGGATTATTGTCGGCTCGTTGATGTCCGGTGTGTTGGGTTATTTCCTACTGCGCCGTGCGCTACCTAAATAGTTTATCGTGAATAATTATCGTGGCGTCGGGGCTTTCACCCCGCCCCATCGTTTAAGGAAAAAACCATGAATTACTGCCCGCAGTGCGCCAGTCCTATGGGCGATGTTTTGGTGGACAACGAAATTCGCAGTGGCTGCCCGGACAGGGGCTGCGGCTACGTCCATTTCAACAACCCGGTGCCCGTTGTGGCGATGATTGTCGAAGTGGACGGCGGCGTGGTCCTGGCACACAATGTGGCATGGCCCAAAGCTTTCTACTCAATTATTACGGGCTTTCTTGAGGCGGGCGAAGACCCTCTGGAGTGCGCTCGCCGCGAAACCATGGAAGAGCTTAATCTGCACGCCCTGGAAACTGATTTAGTGGGGGTTTACCCCTTTGCTCGGCAAAACCAAGTGATCATCGCCTACCATGTGAAAGCGGCCGGAGAGATTCGCCTGAATCACGAGTTGGACGACTATAAAATCATTCCTGTTGAGCAGCTTAAAGGGTGGGATATGGGGACTGGCCTGGCGATCAATGACTGGCTGGCGCAGCGGCGTCGCGACGCCTGATTATTCCTCCTCGCTGGCAGTGCCGCGATCTTTCTCCGCTTCATTTTTTGCCAGCAGGCGAGCGGCTTCGAGCTCTTCTGTAAGCGCGCCGAGTTCGGCTTTCACCGCTTCCCGGGCCTCGCCTTCCAGGGGCTCTTCTTCGTTTTTCAGCTGGGTTTTCAGTGCGTTAATTTTATTTTCCAGTGCGGTAACGGCACTGCTCAATTCGGCTTTATTAAATAAAACCTCTTCGGCGTGACCATCGTTGTGAGTCTCACGGTAATAGCGGCGCTTAACCGGAATAATAGGCTCGTCGGCATTGAGTACGCGCTGGTTCATAAAGTTTGGCGAGACGATTTCGATACCGGCATCATGAAGTGCGTCGAGCATGCGTCCGCGTAGTTTGGAGCGCGTGCTAACCAGCAGAGAGGCTTCTTTCAGCCATCCGCTGGCACGGTAGAGCACCGAGAAATCGCCCAGTTCGCGAATTTGTACAAAGCCGTTTTCCAGCTCGGCTTTATTGAGGGCACTTAACAGCGCGGCCTCAATATCGCGGCGGTCAACGTCGTAACCCAGCGATACGTCCGCCGACACCACGGTGCCAGAGGAGCGCACCACATTGTAGGGCTCCTGCACCAGCAACAGGTTGGGTACGGTGACCAACTCGCTGGTCTCGTTTTGGATTTCCACATGCAATAAGCCGAGTTGGCTCACCCGCCCCAATTCATTGCGAAACTCTATGTAGTCGCCCGCTTTGAAGCTGTTGACGGTGCGCAGCATAAAACCCGCCATCAGGTTGCCCATAACCGAGGTTGACGACAGTGCGATTGCCGCAGAGGCGAGCAGACCGACCAGCGAAAACAGCTGTCCGCGTAATTCGTTGTCCATGGGTAAGGTGGCTATCAGCGCAACCAGGCCGAGCAGCCGAAACACCAGGCGCATGCCCTGCTCGCGGTAGCGGATGTCGGCGCCGTGCTCTTTCTGAACGCTGAAGAGCTTTCGGGTAATCAGCCAGCCAATGACGATCAGCAGCAGGGCAACAAGCGCTGGCACCCAGAGCCCAAGCCAGGTAGGTAAAATGCCCTGTGCTGCGTCTATCGCCTGTTCCATACGTTTTTGCCTTACCTTCGCCGAGTTTCCGAGCTTTGATGGTGCTCAGTGTAGTCTGCTCGCTGTGTCGCGGATAGTCCTGTGCAGGCATAGGGTGAGGGCCCGGCGCTGTGTTAAACTGGCTGGCTCAAATGGAGAGTCGATTTAACAAAGAGGTCAGCATGCCTGCATACCGTTCCAAAACCTCCACCGCCGGCCGCAATATGGCAGGTGCCCGAGCGCTGTGGCGCGCCACGGGTATGAAAGATGATGACTTTAATAAACCCATCATCGCTGTTGCCAACTCCTTTACCCAGTTTGTGCCGGGTCATGTCCACCTCAAGGACATGGGGCAATTGGTTGCCCGCGAAATTGAGAAAGCGGGTGGTGTGGCAAAAGAGTTCAATACTATCGCCGTAGATGACGGTATTGCGATGGGCCACGACGGCATGCTGTATAGCCTGCCGAGCCGGGACATCATCGCCGACTCCGTTGAGTACATGGTCAACGCCCACTGCGCCGATGCCATTGTATGTATTTCCAACTGCGACAAGATTACTCCGGGAATGTTGATGGCAGCGATGCGTCTGAATATTCCGGTTATCTTTGTCTCTGGCGGCCCGATGGAGGCCGGAAAAACCAAGCTGTCGGAAAACAAACTGGATCTGGTTGATGCCATGGTGATTGCCGTGGATGAAAATGCGGACGATGAGACCGTTGCCGAGTACGAACGCTCAGCTTGCCCAACCTGTGGCAGCTGCTCCGGGATGTTTACCGCGAATTCAATGAATTGCCTTACCGAAGCGCTGGGTCTGTCGCTGCCGGGTAACGGCTCGTTGCTGGCCACTCACGCCGACCGCGAAAAACTGTTTCTGGAAGCCGGCCGCCGAATTGTTGAGCTTGCCAAGCGCTACTACGAAGAAGACGACGACAGCGTGCTGCCGCGCAATATCGCCAGTCGTGAGGCGTTCAATAATGCGATGGCACTCGATATTGCCATGGGCGGCTCAACGAATACGATTCTTCACCTGCTTGCCGCCGCGCAGGAAGCGGAGTTGGACTTTGGCATGAAGGACATCGACGAATTGTCTCGTCGCGTGCCTCAGCTCTGTAAGGTTGCACCGAATACACCGCTCTACCATATGGAAGACGTGCACCGCGCTGGCGGTGTTATGGGTATTCTCGGTGAGTTGGCGCGCGCTGACCTGCTCAACACCGGCCTGCCTACCGTGCATGCCAGCAGTGTGGCCTCGGCCCTGCAAACCTGGGACATCATGGTGACCGACAACGACGCGGTGAAAACCTTTTACAAGGCTGGCCCCGCAGGGATTCCGACGCAAACCGCCTTTAGCCAGGACACGCGCTGGTCGTCACTGGATGCCGACCGTGAAAATGGCTGCATTCGCTCGCTGGAGCACGCTTTCTCGGAAGAAGGTGGTTTGGCGGTGCTGCATGGCAACATCGCCGAGGACGGCTGTGTTGTAAAAACCTCGGGCGTGGATGAAAGCATCTTGGTCTTTGAAGGCCCGGCGCATATCTGCGAGAGCCAAGAAGATGCGGTTGATGACATCCTCAATGACCGTGTAAAAGCCGGTGACGTGGTGATTGTGCGCTATGAAGGCCCCAAAGGTGGCCCAGGGATGCAAGAGATGTTGTATCCCACCAGCTACATCAAGTCGAAAGGCTTGGGTAAGGCCTGTGCGCTGTTGACCGATGGCCGTTTCTCGGGCGGTACATCTGGCTTGTCGATCGGCCACGCCTCACCAGAGGCCGCAGCGGGCGGCGCCATTGGTTTGGTAGAACAGGGCGATATCATTCGCATTGATATTCCCGCGCGCACCATTAATGTGCTGCTCGATGATGCTGAATTGGCTAAGCGCCGCAAGGCGATGGATGCCAAAGGCAGCGAGGCCTGGAAGCCACTAAAAGAGCGTCCGCGCAAGGTTTCTGCAGCGCTCAAAGCCTATGCCAAAATGGCAACCAGTGCAGATAAAGGCGCTGTAAGGGACATCAGTCAGCTGTAATGCACGCTGCGCCGCTGGAGCACACAGCGCTTCGGCGGCGCGCTAGCTTGCATGGCCAGCGGTGACACCAAGGAATGAGTGTATGGCGCAAGATTGGCGCTGGCTGGGATATATCGCCGGTATTGTAATTCCTCTTTGGCTGCTAGTTGGGGTGATGCTCGCCGCATCGTTCTACCCTGGCTATAGCCATCGCCACCAAGCGCTGAGTGAATTGGGCGCGACTGGGGCGCCGACCGATGTGCTGTCACCACTGATCAATAATTTCCCGTTGGGCGGGCTGTTTCTACTGTTCGCCTATGCGGTTTTCAAAACCTTCCCTCACTCCCGGTTGGCAAAGTTTAGCGCCGTGCTCATAGGCGTACATGGCGTGGCCAGTATCGGAGCTGGCCTGTTTTCCTGCGACATGGGTTGTAATCCGCCGTCTCCTTCTGTTGATCAGCAGCTGCACAATCTTTTTGGGGCGGTGATGTTTTTGAGTTTACTGATAGCGAGCGCACTGTGGGGTAGCCTCAGCTGGCGAGTGCTGCAGTGTCGCTGGCTGGCTGTGCTATCAGCCGCTTGCTGCGCATTGGCAATTCTGACCTTGTGGCCCATGGCTGCAGCCATCGAGTCAGGGGAAAACTTTGGCGTATACCAGCGCCTTAACTACGGCGTGTCGGTACTTTGGTTGAGCGCGCTGGCGGGTCAGCTTTATTGGCTGCAGGGCCGTCGATAAGGTCGGCAATGAACAGTTAAAGGGATCATCGATTATGGAAGAATCCTCGTCGCTAGAGCAGGAGTCAGCGGCCAATCAAGGTGCAGAATTCCCCGGTTACTTTGCGGTATCAACGACAAAGTTCATTGTCATGTCGGCGTGCACGCTGGGGCTGTATGAGGTGTTTTGGTTTTATAAAAACTGGCAGCGCGTGAAAGAAAAAACCGGCGCACAGATGATGCCATTTTGGCGAGCCGTGTTCGCGCCGCTGTGGGCCTATGTATTGTTTGATCATTTGCGCGACCAGCTTAAAGAACTGTACATAGCAAGCACGCTTGTCGCCGGCGCGTGGGCGCTACTCTATCTTGCCTTTCAGGTGCTGTCGCAATTTGAAGCGCCAGTGGGCCTGTTGGCGATACTGTCTTTTAGTGCCCTGCTGCCGGCAAATGCCGCGATGAGCCGGATCAACGCTGTTCAGCAGCCCCCTGTGGAGCTGAATGACAAAATACAGGGTTGGAATTGGCTGGCAGTGGCGCTCGGTGGCGTGTTTTATTTGATGTTGGCGCTGGCGCTGCTCGGGCCGGGTGACATGGCGCCGGCCCAGCGAATTTAACTTAGCAGAGTGCTGAGGTAGGGAGAATAATTATATGCAAAGACATAAGGGCAGTGTTGCGCTGGTTACCGGCGCGGCGTCGGGTATCGGGCGCGCTACAGCGATTCGGCTGGCGCAAGAGGGCGCAAGCGTTATGCTCTGCGATGTGAATATGAGCGGTCTAGAGAAAACGCTCAGTCTGATGCCGCCGTCTGCAAGAGTGCAGTGCCAGGAGCTGGACGTGACCGATATCGACAGCTGCCAGCAAGCAGTCGCCCAGTGCATGATCGATTTCGGACGGCTGGATGTGCTGTGCAATATTGCCGGCATATCGCTGTGTCGCAACCTTGCTGACATCACCGCAGAGGAATGGCAGCGGATCGTTGCGATCAATCTAAACGGGGTGTTTTACATGTGTCAGGCGGCGATGCCCCACTTGGTGGAGACCCGGGGGAACATCGTTAATATGGCGTCGACGGCGGGCCTGGAGGGCTTGGCCTACAACGCGGGCTACTGCGCAACCAAAGGCGCGGTAGTGATGTTAAGCAAGTCGCTGGCAATGGAGTTCTCGGGCAAGGGCGTACGCGTGAATGCCGTCTGTCCCGGCGCGGTGGAAACGCCGCTGAGTGCTCAATTTGAAATGCCGGAAGGGGCCGACCCCGCGCTTATGGGGCGTATGTTCCCCCTGTTGGAAATGAGTCAGCCCGAGGAAATTGCCGCCGCCGTGGCCTATTTGGCGTCGCAGGAGGCGCGCTTTGTTACCGGTGTCGCGTTCGCCATTGATGGCGGCCAGACAGCTGGCTAATGTACAGATATTGAAAATAGTGCAATACTGAAAGTCGCTAAGCATCGCATCAATAACTATAAAAGCGAGATCGACTATGCACAAAGCCTTGTCTGGCGCACTCACGGCGAGTGCGCTAATGGTTACCCCCCTGCCCGGCGCTGCCGAATCTGAGCCCGCCAAGCAACTCAAGCTGGAAGAAGTGATCGTGACCGCGCAGAAGCGCGCGGAGTCTTTGTCGGATGTGCCGGTTTCAGTAACCGCACTGGACGGTGACAAGCTTAAAAAAGCCGGCATTGAAAACCTGAGCGACCTTTCCGATTACACGCCGAATTTTAAACTGGTGGAAGGCGGCTTAATTCCCAATGTGTATATGCGCGGCGTGGGCTCCGGTTCAAACCAGGGCTTTGAGCTGTCGGTGGGCATATTCTCGGATGGCGTTCACTTGGGGCGCCCCCACCAAACTCGTGGCGCCTTCATGGATTTAGAGCGAGTGGAGGTGCTGCGCGGCCCGCAGTCTATCCTGTTCGGTAAAAATGCGATTGCCGGTGCACTGAGTTTGATTGCCGCCAAGCCTGGCGACGAGCTGGAGGCGAACTTTAGCGCGCTGCGTGGCGGCCCGGATGGCCAGCGGGAAATCTCTGCAATGTTGTCGATGCCGCTCAGCGATACCTTTGGCATTCGTGCGGCGGTGAGAACGCGAGACGAAGATGGTTATATGACCAATGAAAATCCCGCCGTCGATCGCGATGAACCGGGCGTCGAGGAATTCTCGGGCCGTATCACCTTTGGTTGGCTGCCCAGCGATGACATCACGACCAGCCTGAAGCTTGAAAAAACCAATCGCAAGCAGGATGGTCGTCAGTTTGAAATTACGCACGAGAGCGCACTGACAGGTTGTAGCGGTGAAAATGTCACCTTGGACGGCATTAAAAATACCGACGCCGAAGAGTACGCCGAAATCGATAATTACAATGCCACACTCAACGTCGATATCGATTTTGAGAAGGGAACGTTTAGCTCGGTAACCGCGGCGACCGGCTTCGAATCAGAAGACTTGTTTGACGGCGATTCCAGCAGTTTTGATACCGTGCCGCTGTTGGGTATTGAAGAGTACGACCAACGCAGCCAGGAGTTCCGTTTTACCTCTCCAGGTGGAGAGTTTATCGACTACATTGTCGGTGCCTTCTATCAGGAGGGTGAGATGACCTTCTACGAGTCTACGCCCTTGAAGGTGCGCAATGGCGCACTGGCAGATGCGGGCCGTAATCCGGTGGGCTGTCTGATCAATACACAGACCAACGTGGCTGCGGACCTTGAAAAAGATTTCTACATGGACAGCGAGGCGTGGTCGACCTTTGCCCAGGTAACGTTCAACTGGACGGACTCTTTGAGAACAACGCTGGGCCTGCGTTACGTGAACGAGAAAAAAACCGGCTTCCGTGAATTATTTCTCTATCAGTCGGGGACGAAAAATCCCGTTGATCCGGTGACCGCGACCGTACTGGGGGCGCTGAACATTGAGGAGCATGAGATCGAGGGTGACCGCGAGGTGGGTGTCACCCTGCCGTCGGTCAATGTTCAGTGGGATCTCAATGAAGACATTATGACCTACGCCACCGTTACCCGCGGGGCGAAGTCAGGCAGTTTTGACGCGCGCAACAACAATGCCAAAGATGGGCCGGGCGGTGGTGGCGAGAACTTTGAGTTTGAAGACGAAGTGGCCGATGCCATAGAAGTAGGCAGTAAAATGCAGCTGGCTGATGGCGCGGCGGAACTGAATATTGCGGTGTATCACGTTGAGTACGAAGACATGCAGGTCAGTGTCTTTGATGGCGTAGCCGGTTTTGTGGTGTCCAATGCAGGTAGTGCATTGACGAAAGGTGTAGAGCTGGATGGGCGCTGGCTAATGAGTGAATGGTTTATGCTCAGCGGCTCGCTTGCCTACTTGGATTTTGAGTGGCTCGAATACAAAGAGGGGCCTTGTGTGGCCACTGCCGACGAGGATATATGCGACCTCAGCGGCAAAGAAAATCAACAAACGCCGGAGTGGACGGCCACGCTATCGGGTACGGTGAGTATTCCCATGCCAGCCGATTTAATGCTCGACTTCACCGCTGACGCCTCATTTAAAGATACCCATTTTACCTCGGGTGACCTAGACCCTCGCGGCATTCAGGGTGCCTACACCAAGTTCAATGCGCGCTTGGCGCTCGGCGACAGCAATGGCGACTGGTCCCTTGCCTTGGTGGGTAAGAATATTACCGACGAGCTGACGATTGGTATTGGCTCGCCCACGGTGTTGGATGTTGGCGGGTATCGCGGCACCCTGGAGCCACGCCGATCTTATTATCTAGAGGGCCGCGTGCAGTTCTAGGGGCTGTTAACGCCCCCATACCGCAGAGATTTGCGCTTCCTCCATTTGCGCCGGTGCCTTACCGAGGTTCACGGCGCTTTTTTTTCTGTGCTACCTTAAGTTACTCAACAGCTTGTTTATCAGGGATTTTTTTATGGATATCATCCGCATCATCTTTGCCATTTTGCTGCCGCCCCTCGGTGTATTCCTGCAGGTGGGCATTGGCAAACACTTCTGGATTAACATCATCCTTACGCTGTTCGGCTACCTTCCCGGCATTATCCACGCGGTTTATATCATTGCCAAAAAATGACGGATGACAACATCGCACTGCGGGTGCGTCGCAGCCGTCAGTGGGCGACGCTACTCGACGGCGCTTGGGGAATTCCGTTTACCCGTTGGCGTATCGGTATTGACCCTTTGCTGGGTCTACTTCCTGTGGCCGGTGACGTGGTCGGGGCGCTGCTCGGCTTGGGCATTGTCTGGCAGGCCCACAAAGCATCGGCGCCGCGGGCACTGAAGGTAAAAATGCTTGGCAATATCGCCCTGGACTTTGCCCTGGGCGCGGTACCGATCGTCGGTGACATTGCCGACATAGCCTTTCGTAAAAATGATCGCAATGCCAAGCTGCTTGAAGACTGGGCAAATCAGTTGGACCACAGAGCCGAAGCGCGTACGACGTCGCGCCACTAAAAAAGCCCCGATACCGGGGCAAGCATGGGGTGTCGCACAGGGTGGGAGAATCAGGCAGCTTGGTGTCGGTCGCCGTCGGCTTGCGCATCGCTTACCGATTGACGAATCAAGTAGTCGAATGCACCGAGAGCGGCGTTGGCACCGTCCCCCATGGCAATAACAATCTGCTTGTATGGGGTGGTGGTTGCGTCGCCAGCCGCGAACACGCCGGGCATTGAGGTCTCGCCGCGGTCGCCAGTGATCACTTCGCCGCGTTCGCTGAGCGCCACGCTGTCCTGCAGGAATTCCGTGTTGGGCACTAAACCGATCTGAACAAAAATGCCCGACAGTGCAAGCTCGCGCGACGCGCCGGAATTGCGGTCGGTATATCGCAGGCCGGTTACACGTTTGCCATCGCCGAGTACCTCGGTGGTTTGCGCGTTCAGGATAAATTCGATATTTGCCATAGAGTTGGCTTTGCGCTGCAGCACCTCGTCGGCGCGCAGGGTAGTGTCAAACTCCAACACCGTGACATGCTCGACAATGCCAGCCAGGTCAATGGCTGCTTCAACGCCGGAGTTGCCACCACCGATTACGGCTACCGACTTACCCTTGAACAAGGGGCCATCGCAGTGTGGGCAGTAGGCCACACCTTTGCCCCGGTACTGTTTTTCGCCGGGAACATTCATTTCGCGCCAGCGGGCACCCGTGGCGAGCATCACCGATTTGCTGCGCAGCGCCATGCCGTCGCCGATATCAACGCGGATAAGGCCTTGCTGGTCGGTGCTGAGGCCGCGGGCACGCTGCCCCTCCATAATATCGACGTCGTAACTACTGACGTGCGCTTCCAGGTTCGCCGCCAATTTTGGTCCCTCGGTTTTTGACACCGAGACAAAGTTCTCAATTCCGACGGTATCCATCAGCTGGCCGCCAAATCGCTCGGCCAGAATTCCCGT
>CEUL01036838.1_pt1 | contig 32038 bp, 20 predicted proteins | sample 427021 | NCBI WGS metagenome assembly CEUL01 (sample SAMEA2622800, study PRJEB7988) | marine metagenome | isolation source: saline water (ENVO:00002010), including | reverse complement strand
GGGATGACTTTGGAAACGTTAAACTGCACAGCCCCGTGGGGTTTCTCTAGTAGAAATCACTCGGGGCTAATGTGTTTTTCGATCTGCTAATGTTATTAATATCAGACTATGAATATCCTCCCACAAATTTTATTTTTGCATGGCTTGGCAACATCAGGATCACGAACCTGGGGTGAGAACGGCTGGCTGGATCTAGTACAAGATGCTAATAGGCAATCAATTGTTGTAGATCTTCCCGGACATGGCACTAGTTATAATAATACAGATCAAATGACCTACGAGAAGTGTTATGACTCTGTTCTCAACTCCATTACCACTCCCCCTATAGATGCCGTTGGTTTCTCACTAGGCGCAAGGATACTTCTCACAATAGCGAGCAGGAAACCTACCATATTTCGTAAGCTCGTACTATCTGGAATCGGAGACAACCTTTTCTCAACAGATAACACCAGGCACAAAAACATTCGTGAAGGAATTGCCGGAAACCCTAATCCCAACAACCCCGAATCACGTTACTTTAATCAATTGTCAGAAGCCGCCGATATTAACAGATTGGCGATCCAAGAACTCATCAGGTCTCGTCAGGCACCACTTGAAGAGGACGCATTAAAAGAAATTGAATGTCCTGTTTTGGTAGTAATTGGAGAGAATGATTTTGCAGCTCCAGCTTCAAAACTCCTGGAGTTTCTGCCAAACGCAACATATTTAGAATTAAAGGGAGTTGACCACTTTGCCACTCCAAAGAATTTCACATTCATGGAAACAGCATTGAAGTTTATCGATGCAGAGCCCCAGTGGTAATAGTTACCGAAGCTGTTGAAGACTGGGTGTGACAGGGCTAGGGAGTTGAGACACTCCTTGCAGCCAATTGTCAACTGCTGAGGCGCAAGATCTCCCTTCAGCTATAGCCCACACGATAAGGCTTTGACCCCTACCTGCATCGCCTGCCACGAATAGCCCGTCAACATTGGTCATCCAATTGGCATCTCTGGCAATATTTCCTCTTGCGTCTAATTCTACCTGTAATTCCGATACCAGTGGAGATGCTTCAGGTCCAACAAAGCCCATAGCAAGGCACACCAGATTAGCCTTATGAATTTCCGTGCTATCTGGAATTTCTACGAACTCTAATCTTCCGTCAATATTTTCACTTTTAACTTGAACTGTTTCCAGTCCTGTCACCGCCCCGTTCTCCCCAAGGAATTGAGTTGTATTAATTGAATATATTCTCTCTCCACCCTCTTCATGTGCAGACGATGTTCGCATCATCAAAGGCCATGTTGGCCAAGGCGTGCTGTAGTCTCTACCTTCGGGAGGTTTTGGCATAATCTCAAATTGCTTGACAGAGGCAGCCCCATGGCGGTGAACGGTTCCTAGGCAATCAGCCCCAGTGTCTCCACCCCCTATTATGATCACGTCCTTGCCGAGAGCCGAGAAAGGGTGATCATCGTAATCGCCTTCTTGAACTCGATTAGCTGGCTCGAGGAACTCCATAGCTTGGTAAATTCCTTCAAAGTCTCGACCTGGTATTGGAAGATCTCTCCAATTGGTTGAGCCTATGGCCAAAATAACTGCATCGTGGTCAGACTGAAGTTCTTCATAGCTGATATCTATACCAACGTTTATGTTAGTAAGAAATTTAGTTCCCTCAGCTTCCATTTGTCTTACCCGTCGATCTATGTACTGCTTTTCCATTTTGAATTCAGGTATTCCATAACGCAGTAGGCCCCCGATTCTGTCACTTTTCTCTATAACGGTGACATCATGACCAGACCGTGATAACTGCTGAGCCGCAGCCAATCCAGCGGGACCTGAGCCCACGACGGCGATACTTTTGCCGGTCCGTTTATGAGCCAGAACGGGTTTTATCCAACCCTCGTTCCAAGCTCTTTCGACGATTTCAACTTCCACTTGCTTAATAGTCACAGGGTCTTCGTGAATTCCCAGAACACAAGCGGCTTCACATGGTGCTGGGCATAAACGCCCTGTGAATTCGGGAAAATTATTTGTTGCATGTAGGGCATCAATAGCTTCTCGCCAATTATTTTTATATACCAAATCGTTCCAATCTGGTATGAGATTCCCCAACGGGCAACCATTGTTGCAAAAAGGTATACCGCAATCCATGCATCTCGAGGCTTGCTTTTGTATCGCCTCCATGCTGAAGGGTTCATAAACCTCTTTCCAGTCACGCAGACGAACCGGAACTGGCCGACGTTTAGGCATTTCTCTTCCATGGCGGATAAATCCTCTGGGGTCCCCCATCTATTTTCCTTCGCTCGTGGTTACTGACATAACCGCTGCAGTTACATCTGTACCTGATTGTTCTGCATCAGCCATCGCTGCTAGCACTTGTTTATAGTGTCTGGGCATAACTTTAACGAAGCTAGAGCTTGCCCTTGGCCAAGAATCGATTATTTCTTTAGCGACTAGAGAACCTGTTTCAAGATTATGCATGGCTAACGTCTCCCTTATGAACGAGACATCGTTCTCATCTAAATTTTCAAGATCGACGAGTTCTGAATTCACCTTTGCTGGGAAACTGCCCTCCGGATCGAACACATATGCAACCCCTCCGGACATTCCAGCAGCAAAGTTTCGTCCTGTTGAACCCAAAACAATAACTTTTCCACCGGTCATATACTCGCAACCGTGGTCTCCGATACCCTCAACTACTGCTGTAGCTCCTGAATTTCTTACGGCAAAGCGCTCACCAACTTGCCCTCGAATAAACATTTGGCCCGAAGTTGCACCGTATAAAAGAACGTTTCCTGCTATCACATTATCTTCGGGCTTGAAAGTTGATTTAACTGAAGGATACAAAATTACTCGCCCTCCACTTAACCCTTTTCCTACGTAATCGTTAGCATCACCCTCTAGGCGCAGAGTTATCCCAGATGGCACAAATGCTGCAAAGCTATTACCAGCTGAACCGCTGAATTTAATCTGTATCGTGTCATCTGGCAATCCCTCACCGCCCCACTTCTTTGTCAAGTGATATCCAAGCATTGTTCCCACGGTGCGATTTACATTGCGGATAGGAAGCTCCAAGTTGATCTTGTCCCCATGCCTTAAAGCTCCTTCAGAAAGTTGTATTAATGTTTGATCTAGAGCCTGATCCAAGCCATGCTCCTGTTCTCCATTGCAATAGCGAACCGCATCAGAACTTAATGGTGGTTGATAAAGAATTGGAGAAAGGTCAAGTCCTTCCGCTTTCCAGTGCTCAATACCATCTGTGACATCTAGACATTCGGCCCTTCCAACTGCCTCTTTGAGTGTTTTAAAACCCAATGCAGCTAGAATCTCTCTCACTTCTTCTGCGACAAATTCCATGAAATTCACTACATGATCAGCCTGTCCTGAGAATTTTTCTCTCAGTTCCGGATTTTGAGTAGCAATGCCAACTGGACATGTATCCAGATGGCAAACTCGCATCATCACACAACCCATTACAACAAGTGGAGCTGTTGCAAATCCGAATTCTTCCGCCCCTAATAATGCAGCGATCATTACGTCTCTGCCTGTTTTTAACTGGCCGTCACATTGAACAACAATTCGATCACGTAAATTATTCAACAATAAAGTTTGCTGAGTCTCAGCGAGACCGAGTTCCCACGGTGTTCCAGCATGCTTGATAGAGGTAAGTGGCGATGCCCCTGTTCCTCCATCGTGACCTGATATCAGTACCACGTCTGCATGAGCCTTTGAAACTCCTGCCGCAACAGTTCCTACTCCGAGCTCAGAGACTAACTTAACGTGAACTCTAGCTTCTGGGTTTGCATTTTTAAGATCGTGTATCAACTGAGCTAAATCTTCAATCGAATATATGTCGTGATGTGGTGGAGGTGAGATCAAATCAACTCCTGGTGTCGAATGGCGAACTTCAGCGATCCATGGCCAAACTTTATGACCCGGTAACTGTCCACCCTCACCCGGTTTAGCTCCTTGAGCCATTTTTATTTGAATATCGTCAGCATTTACCAAATACTCGCTTGTTACTCCAAACCTTCCAGAAGCTGCTTGTTTGATAGCTGAGCGACGCAGGTCTCCATTCTCATCTGGTGTATATCTCTTAGAGTCCTCACCACCCTCTCCAGTATTTGACTTAGCACCTATTCGATTCATTGCTATTGCTAAAGTCTCGTGAGCTTCTGCGGAGATTGACCCATAGGACATAGCTCCAGTAGAAAATGTTTTCATTATTTCACTTGCAGGTTCAACTTCATCAATAGATATAGAGTCCTTAACTCCAGACCTAAATCTAAATAATCCTCGAAGAGTTGCTAGATCTCTGGCTTGTTCATCAACACGTTTTGTATATTCTTTAAAAATGTCATATCGCTTCTCTTGTGTCGCATGCTGCAATTTAAAGATAGTTTCAGGATTGAATAAGTGAAATTCCCCTTCGCGTCGCCACTGATATTCCCCACCTGCAATTAAGTCTCGGTGAGCTCTATGGGAAGGGACTTTTGGAAAGGCAATTTGATGCCGTAATCTAACTTCTTCCGCCAACTGTGCATACCCGACCCCGCCTAACCTACTCATGGTCCCTGGGAAAGCATCGATAATAAGTGATTGTCCCAAACCTATTGATTCAAAAATTTGTGATCCAACGTAGCTACGAACCGTTGAAATCCCCATCTTTGACATAACTTTAAGAACGCCTTTATCGCACGCCTTTACATAATTTAGATGGGCCCTTTCAATCGTTAATCTTTGATCGACCTCTTGCTTTTGATGTTGCACAAGATCGGTGATCGTTTCAAAAGCAAGATAAGGGTTTACTGCGTTTGCTCCATATCCAAGCAAAAGACAAAGATGGTGAACTTCGCGCATTTCACCAGTCTCTATTATCAAGCTGACTTGAGAACGCGACTTTTGCCTCACTAAATGGTGGTGAACGGCAGCTGTGGCTAAGAGGGCTGGAATGGGTGCATGACTAGCACTTGCTCCCCTGTCCGAAAGTACTAATAGATTCTTACCGTCTTCTATGGCTTGTGTAGCGAATGCGCGAATATTCTCAATACCGGCCCGCAAACCGCTTCCACCTTCATCTACCGGATATACACAGGGGATGATCTGTGTTTTAAAATCTTCCAGGCCATCCTGCCCGCTGATTTCACCATCTATATCTAATATATTCATAAGTTCACTATTTAGAAGCACCGGATGATCTATGAATATTCGACGAGCAGATTTTGGTGTAGGATCTAGCAGATTTCTTTCCGGCCCCAACCACCCACAAGTAGATGTGACTATTTCTTCCCTGATTGCGTCTAAAGGTGGATTAGTTACTTGAGCAAATAACTGCTGAAAGTAATCATAGAGAAGCCTCGGTCTACTAGAAAGCACTGCTACAGGAGTGTCTGTACCCATTGAACCAATGGCTTCTTTACCAAACTGATACATCGGAGATAGCAAGAGCTTTATTTCTTCATTTGTATAACCAAATAGTTTCTGTCGTGTGAGCAGGGTACTATCTTCAGGTCTTGGTACATGTCGTTCGGGTAGTTCACTCAAATCTACTTGGTTTTCTTTGAGCCATGATCCGTAGGGGCGTTGAGAGACTAGCTTTGATTTTATCTCTTCGTCCCTTACGATCCTTCCTTCAGTTGTATCGATGAAGAACATCTTTCCAGGCTGTAATCGTCCCTTTTCAATGATATTTTCAGGGGCTACGTCAACTACTCCAACTTCAGACGCCATGATTACGAGATCATCATTTGTGACCCAATACCTTGATGGACGAAGTCCATTTCGATCTAATACAGCGCCAACTACTGTGCCGTCAGTGAATATTATTGATGCAGGCCCGTCCCATGGTTCCATCCGTGCAGACTGGTATTTATAGAAATCTTTTAATGACTGATCCATGCTTTCATGATTTTCCCAAGGCTCGGGAATCATCATTAGCACTGCTTCTTGCAAAGAATAGCCAGCTAGCACTAATAGCTCTAAACATTCGTCAAAAGCGGCAGTGTCAGATGCGCCGGGAGTACAAATTGGAAATAAGCTTTCTAGCTCAGCTTCCAGAAGATCTGATTGCATTAAAGCTTCTCGTGCACGCATCCAGTTTCTATTACCCTGAACTGTGTTAATCTCTCCATTGTGAGCGACAAACCTATAAGGATGAGCGAGCGGCCATGACGGAAAAGTGTTCGTGGAGAATCTTGAGTGCACCAATGCTAGTGCGCTTTCTACTCTGGGGTCTTTAAGATCTCGGTAGAAATCCCCTAGCTGCGGGGTTGTTAGCATTCCCTTGTAGACAAAAGTTCTGGAAGAGAGACTTGGGAAGTATACGCCTTGATGTGTTTTAGACATTCCGCCCATCCCTTGGGTAGCTACGTCTATATGCTCAAATACGATTTCGTTTTCGCAGCGTTTGCGAAGGACGTATGCACGCCTGTCAAGCGCTATCCCACCAATTAATTCTCCATCCGTAGAAGTAGCTGAAACGAATAGTTGCAAGAACTTAGGCATTGTTCCGAGTGCACCACTCCCTAGGAAAGAGCTGTCAACTGGGACTTCGCGCCAACCCAGTACATCTAAATTTAAACTTGTTGCTATTATTTCTGTCTGATTTATTGCCGAGTCACATTTATTATCATCTTGTGGCATAAACGCTATGCCCGTTGCATACTGCCCCATTGGCGGAAGTTCAAAATCGACGATTTCTCTCAGGAACCTATCGGGAATCTGTATGAGGATTCCAGCACCATCTCCAGTGTTTTTCTCCGCCCCTAATGCACCTCGATGCTGCAACTGGCATAGGGCAGCAATTCCAGAGGATACTATTTCGTGACTGGCGCGTCCCTTTAAATCCGCAATGAAGTTAACGCCGCAGGAGTCATGCTCAAACGCAGGGTTATATAAGCCTTGTTCTATAGGCAAATCTGGATTGATATTACTTTTCACACGTTTCCTTAGATGCTGTACGACTAGGACAGCGTGAGGCGACGTTGACCCAGCTAATGATAGTTTATCAATTCTTACGAAGTTTTAACTAGTCAAGACACTTAAGTAGCGGTTGGCACATAATAAAGGCATGCTGTTTAGGTGAATACGTTACAAGAGAACCACAACGAATTGTTCAAATTTCTGGACACTTCGACCTCTCCCTACCACGCTGTTAAGAACGTGCGAGAACATCTACTTGAAGTCAACTTTACTCAATTAGATGAGCAGGCGCCATGGGAGCTATCAACAGGAGGTTATTTTATTGAGCGTGATGGGAGTATCGCTGCATGGTACTTTAAGGAGTCGGAGGAAGCAACGAATGGGCTAGCTATCGTATCAGCGCATACCGATAGCCCGAATCTTCGTTTAAAACCTATCTTGAAGGGGCATCAAGTTGGCTTGTCTCAGTTTGGTGTTGAAGTGTACGGTGGCGCCTTGCTGAATAGTTGGCTTGATAGAGATCTAGGAATCTCTGGTCGGCTCATCACACTTTCACCAAATGGTGATATCAAAGAAAACTTGGTGCAGATCAATGAACCCCTTGCGAAAATCCCCCAACTTGCCATCCATTTAAATAGATCTGTCAACGAGAATGGCCTGATCCTTAATCCCCAACAACACCTTCGTCCCATTTGGAATGACACTTCTTCCGACACTACGGATCTTATTGATTTTATTTCAGCTGAATCTGGAATCGACCGTCAAAGTATCCAATCGTGGGATTTGATGCTCCACGATCTTCAGAAGGCGAGCTATGTGGGCGCTGACAGACAATGGGTAGCTTCAGCTCGGATTGATAACCTCACCTCTTGTTACGCTTCTTTATCTTCGTTCATCAAGAGTGTCTCTGATGGACGATCTAAAAGAGTGCCCATACTCTGCCTATTTAATCATGAGGAGGTTGGTAGTACTTCTGCAGCGGGCGCAGCTGGCAATCTATTACCGTTATTAATTCAACGCATCTTTAAAGGCAAAGACTACTCAGAGGCTATGGCTAATTCGATACTAGTCTCTGCAGATGGCGCCCATGCCACTCATCCGAATTATCTTGAAAAACATGATTTAGACCACGAAATCAGAATGAACGCTGGGATAGCTATTAAACGGAATAGCAACGAGCGGTATGCAACGACTGCAATCGGGCAGGCAACTGCGCAGAGGATCTGCGAAAGCAACAATATCCCCTATCAACTATTCAACAATAGAAGTGACCTTGCCTGTGGGTCGACCATCGGGCCTATCAGCTCTGCGAATTTAGGCATCAGCACAATAGATCTTGGCGTACCACAATTATCTATGCACTCCACAAGGGAGTTATGTGGCATAAGCGACGTCGCGTATCTTGAAGACTTTTTGTTTAATTTTTTGGGAAGCTGATTATCTAATTTTCAACCTGTCCACAAGAGATAGAAACATGAGAAGTACAGCGTAGATCTCGAGCCGCCCAATAATCATCAAGATAGCAATGATTGAGCGGCTGCCTCTTTCAAATTCTAGAAAATTCGATGTGGGACCAGCTTCGCCTAAAGCCGGCCCCATGTTACTCATTGCCGAAATTGATCCGCTGAGAGCCGTTACTAAATCTTCGTTGAAAAAGAACGTCAATGAAACAGTCCCAATAATAACCAAGGAAATAAATAGGGCAATAAAGCCTAGTATTGAGGCCACAACCTTTTCTTCAATCTTTTCCTTGCCGACCTTTATTGGGTATTCTCCACTCGGTCTCCGAATCAATTTCAACTCTCTTGAGAGAGCCTTGAAGCCGATTTGCATCCGGAAAATTTTCATTCCTCCAGCTGTGGAGCCAAAAGTACCTCCAACTGTCATTAGGAATAGAAGTAACAATTGACTTGCTGTGCCCCATAAAACAAAGTTGCCTATTCCATCTGGTCGAACATTCCCAAACCCTGTACTACTTGCAAGGGTAACTACGTTAAATAAAGAATCTCTGAAAGCTGTACCCACTTCAACCGAATCCATTAACCAATTCATGAGAAATATCACTGCGATAAACAAGAAAGTGATCCTGACGTACAGCTTCCATTCTGAAGAGCGAGTGAAAACACGAAAATCACCCTTATTCTTCCAAAATTTATATTGCAGGTTGTAGTTCATCGCTCCGATAAACATTCCAAATATAATAATTAACTCAACGAGATAAGAATCAAAGCTTCCTATCGAGCTATTCTTTGTTGAGAATCCTCCGCTAGCTGCTGTTGAAAGACCGTGAGCTACCGCATCATACAGGCCCACATCAGGGGTAGCCCAAAGGAGCAATGCAATGGTTATCGTCACTCCGAAATACACAATCCAAAGTGATTTAGCTGTATCAATAGAGCGTGCGCGCAACTTATCCGATTCGTGACCCGGAGACTCCGCAGTCATTAACTGAAGTCCACCTACTCCTAAACTTGGCAAGACAGTAACTGCAAGCACAATGATGCCCATACCTCCGTACCATTGCGTAAGTTGACGCCAAAATAAAATACCCCTACTACTAGCTTCAATATCTTGGAGGACTGTTGATCCAGTGGTGGTAAATCCAGAAATTGTCTCAAATAAAGCACCGTCAATTCTAGACCAAGGAAAAACGCCAGCGAAAAGGTACGGGAGCATTCCAACTAAAACACACCCGACCCAACTCCACGCAACTACTGAGTAAATAGCTTTAGGCCTATCCATTGAATCATCTGCAATTGATGTGACTGCCCTGAGAAATAAACCTAATACTGCAGCAATCGCAGCGGTAGCAAACAGGGAAAATTCATGGTGCGAATCAGAAGATACCCACTCGATTAACCCAGAAATTACCAAGCCTGGCGTGAGAAAAAGGAGGGTTAGCCCGATTATGTTTATTGTTGCAGACTCAAATAGTCCTTCAAGAAAGAACCGTCTAGAGAATTTCATCACTTGGCCCTTCGTTAGGGAGCAGTCCGCGGAAATTTAATTTAATTGTTTGTGATAATTTTAAAACCATATACGCAGCAGGAAGTATTGAAAGTCTGCCCACTACCATCAAAACACTAAGAGTGGAATTTCCTAGAATCCCATACTCATTCGTCAAACCAGCTTCAGTAATCGGAGGTCCCGCAGTCACGAATGCTGATAATGAAACAGCAATTGAATCTTCAATTTGTAGCGACTCGCTATCCAGCGAAAGTAGAAATGAGCCGGTAGCAATGATAAATATGAAGATGGCTGTGTAACCCTGAAGCTTGTCAAGCTCTCGCTCATTTACTACTTCACCACTGACTTTGATTTTTCTAATTGCTTGTCTGTTATATTTTCGCGTCAGCTCTCTACGCAAATATTTAATTAATTCAATGAGCCTATGAACCCCAAAGCCGCTACCTGGTGACCCAGCCATTCCACCTGTCGCAAGAAGCAATAACGCAATAGCGCTAATCCCCGAAGAGAATTCCCAACCCGTATTGGTATAGCCAGTTGTGCTTAGTAGTGATGAGACCTTGAAGAACGCATCTCGGACTTGATAGTCGAAGGGACCTACAAAGTCTCCTTTTAACCAAAATAGAGCGGCCCCACCGAAGAACATCACTAAATAGAGCCGCAATTCATTATTTGATTTAATACTTTGTAGTTTTTTTCTACCAATCCACCAAATGATCCCTAAATTAAGGCCACCTAGAAACATTGCGCATATCAACACCCACTCAATAGGCCCTGACTGGAAAGATGATATCGACGATACCTTCGTGCTGAACCCCCCCGTAGAGGAAGTAGTTAACGAGTGCGCAAAGGAATCAAATAATCCCATTCCTGCAACATTTAGAGCAGCGAATACGCATATCGTAAGACCGATATAAAGAATACTGATTTCCTGCATACGTTTTAATGGCTTTCGCGAGAATATTTTGGGCGCGTAGGCTGCAGACGGGTTATCCCCGCTCGAACTTATTGGAGTGGCTACAAAAACATAGAATAGGGCGCCTAACCCTCCTACCCATTGTGTTAATGATCTGGATAGCTTAATTGATGTAGGCAAAGTTTCTGGGTTAAGGGTAGAAATTGCTGTTGTAGTTATTCCAGATGCCGATTCAAGAATGGCTACATCAATTGTGTCAACTACACCGGAAGCTAATAGCAGTGCTGACTGAAAGGCTATGAAAATTAAAATAAAATAGAAGCTAAAAGTAAAGACTTCCGATGGCTTATTAAGTTCAATGTTCTTTAAATTTTTTAAATTGAATACAGAGAATAGCGATAAGGATAATCCTGAAATGAGCAAGACCAACGAAACCCTTCCACCAGCACCAGAGGGATAGTCCGCGAAACCTGCGACGATTGAAATAGCGCCAAGCGTCATAGATGCATAAAGCATAGAACCGTAGCTGCTTAGCAACCCATTGGAATTTTTGAAGTTGCGCATCTGATCAAATTTTAGCGTGGCTGTTCGCATCGGGAAACTGAATGACACAGAAAACTAATCTTTGGAAGGCTCTGAAATAAAATAGTCTTTCCTTATAATATCAACCTGCTCGGGAGGAGCTATGAGCAGAACAGTGTCATCAGCATGCAGTTGAGTTGACCCTCTCACGATCGAGGGTTCATCATTTCGAATAAAAGCCCCTATCAGTACATCTCTTGGCAACTTAAGCTGTCTCACTTTCTTCTCCACAGCCCTGCTTTTCGCACCAACCTTAAGCTCAACTACTTCAAAATCCTGATCAACACCCAAGAATGTTGCCACATCTTTTACATCATGAACATATCTAAGAACGCGATTTGCGCTTGCTGTTACTGGTGAGAGCGTTGAATCAACATCTGCGAAATCAAGCACGTCCATCAGTTTCAGCTTGTGAAGGATGGCTATAGTCCGATCAGTACCTAAAGATTTCGCGTACATACAGGAAAGAACGTTAGCTTCATCTTTACCAGTGAGTGCCACAGCGGCGTCATATTTGCCAGCATCAATTTCAGAAATAAACTGCGCATCGGTGATATCGCCTTTTCTTATATCTACTCCATCAAGTTTCTCTGCTAATTCCTCTGCTCTGATCGGGTCAGATTCCACTAAAGTAACTTCTCGGAATTTCATATTTACGAGTCTTCTCGCCAAAAACTCTCCTGTCCGACCACCGCCGAGGAGAAGAATTCGTTTATTTTTTTTCCGTTTAAATCCCAGAGTTTCAAGTACTTTGCTCTTTTCGCTTCTCTTGATCACAAGCCATATATGATCTCCCATTTGAAGGGTTTCTTCAGAACGCGGAATCTTAGCTTCCCCTTCGCGACGGAGAGCCGCTACCAGGAAACTCCAATCGGGTTCGTATTCAGCCCCTATTTGAGAGAGAGTCTTCCCACAGAAATCGGCTTCAGCAGTAACTGTTACCCCAATAACTACCACTTGACCATCACCCAAAGTTGCGATTTCATCTGCACCCCAAGAATCCAGTAGTTCTGATATCTCACGTGCAGTATCCTCATCAGGATCAAAAATAAGGTCAGGTCTTTCACCCCCCAGGAACCAGGGCTCTGATTTAGCAGATGCTTTGATTTCGTTAGCTTCTATTCGAATTATTGATTTCTCTACTCCCCTGTTTCGAGCGTAAAGATTAGCTAATAGGTTCACCTCATCATTTGACGAGACTGCTACTAGAAGATCTGCCTCATCAATACCCGCCATTTCAAGCACTTCTGGATGGCTTCCGCTACCTTTAACCATGGTTGCATCCAAAACGCCATCCAGTTCTTTAATACGGCCATCATCAGGGTCAATGACTGAAACATTCATATTTTGCGTTTGGTGCTTGGGATCAGTAAGTAGGCGCGTTATGTATGCACCTACTTCCCCAGCCCCGATTACAACTATGTTCACTCCTATTTGGTAACAGTTTTCTAGCTAGAAATCATAGATACTTCAAAAAAATATATCTCTTTCGATACAAATTACCTGAAATACTTACCAAAGCTTCCGCTTCCATATAGACTTCCGGATTGTACTTGTAAGAGAATAAAGAAATTTTTTTACCCAGTTAAGAGGAGCAACATTGGAATCAATCCCCTACCTAGCTTTAATAAGCGCCCTTGCCGCATTGGCATTGGCATCATACTTTTTTACAACAGTTAAGGCAGCACCTGCAGGAAATGACCGAATGGTCTTCCTGATGACGGAAATCCAAAAGGGAGCCAAGGCTTTCCTTAGACAGGAATATACCTGGGTTTCATTTTTCGTCATCGCAATGGTGATTCTATTGGCAATTGTTATTGCACCTCTTGCTTCTGTTGCTTATATCATCGGGGCGATACTATCTGCTTCGGCGGGCTATATCGGCATGACTGTAGCCACTATGGCCAATGCACGAACAACTGAAGCTGCCAAAGAGGGCCCTGCGAAAGCTTTACCTGTTGCATACAGAGGTGGAGCCGTAATGGGCTTTTCAGTAGCGGGATTGGCTCTTCTTGGGCTGATGTTCGTGTACCTCTTATTCGTTACCTGGCTCGAAGTAGACGACGCCTTTGAAATTGTTACAGCCTACGGGTTGGGGGCATCATCAATTGCCCTCTTCTCTCGAGTTGGTGGAGGTATCTATACCAAAGCTGCGGACGTAGGAGCGGATCTTGTAGGGAAAGTAGAAGCCGGAATTCCTGAGGACGACCCACGTAATCCTGCCACAATTGCTGACAATGTTGGCGACAACGTAGGTGATGTTGCTGGAATGGGCGCTGACCTCTTTGAATCTTATGCTGGATCAATTATTGCCCCTGTTGCGTTAACTGCATTCGCAGTAGGTGCAACAGCAACAGAGGCAACCCTAACAGATTTTGATGGGGTCAATGTTCTAGGGCAGCTGATGTTTCCGATGGCGATCGCTTTAGTTGGAATGGTTGCTTCTATCCTTGGCTCCTTCCTTGTTAAAGGCGGTGACTCAACTGATTCCAAAGCTCTAAGCCATGCGTTGCATAGAGGCACCAATGTGGCTATGGGTCTTACAATTATTGGGACTATAGGAATGTCCTATTGGATATTTGATTCTGCGACAGGAAATCCGATCGGTTTAGCTATTTCAGTTATTGGCGGACTCATTGTTGGATGGGCACTTGGAAAGACAGCTGAATTCTATACCTCTGATCACTTTGCTCCAGTCAAGAAGATTGCTGCTCAATCTGAAACCGGACCAGCAACGACCGTTCTAAGTGGAATAAGTGCGGGCATGGTTTCCGTCGCAGCCTCCGTAATTTTAGTACTAGCAGGTATCGGCATAGCTTATTGGGGAGGAGAAGAAACCCTAGGCAATGGAATATACGGTATAGCAGTCGCAGCTATAGGAATGTTAGCCACCACTGGAGCAGTTGTATCAGTGGACGCATATGGTCCAATTGCCGACAACGCTGGAGGGATAGCCGAGATGGCTGAACTTGATCCATCAGTTCGAGAAGTCACCGACGCTTTAGACTCCCTCGGAAACACAACAGCAGCGATTGCAAAAGGTTTTGCTGTTGGCTCTGCTGCTCTCACAGCGCTTGCCTTATTCAAAAGCTTCGAACTAGCAGTCCAGCAAGCCGGTGGATCGTTGACACTAAACGTAGGCGAAGTTGATGTCTTCATTGGGTTATTCTTAGGCGCCGGCCTTCCTTTCCTATTTGCTGCACTAACAATTGATGCGGTTGGTCGTGCTGCAACGGCAATGATCGAGGAGGTTCGACGTCAATTCCGTGAGGTTCCAGGGCTGCGGGAAGGAAAGGAAGGGGTAACCCCTGACTCAGCTAGATGCGTTGCAATCTCAACAGAAGCTTCACTCAAAGAAATGATTATCCCCGGCTCCCTAGCTGTTGTCGTACCTTTAGTTGTCGGATTTATTGACATAGATGCTTTAGGTGGACTACTAGCGGGTGCGCTTGTAACCGGATTCGCCTTAGCAATATTTATGGCGAATGCAGGAGGCGCATGGGATAACGCTAAGAAATATATTGAAGCTGGTGCCCACGGAGGAAAGGGCTCTGATCCTCATAAAGCAGCTGTTGTTGGAGATACTGTTGGTGACCCCTTCAAGGATACTTCAGGACCCGCAATGAACATTCTCCTCAAAGTGATGACCATTGTATCACTCGTTTTTGCTTCAGCTTTCGTCTAAGAGAAGCTCGTATTAATGTAGCTGGATGCCATTCATTCCGGTAAACGGCATCCAGCTATATTACGAAATTGAGGGTGACGGGCCGCCATTGCTGGTCATAAGCGGGACTGGCGCCGACCTTAGAAACCCGCGACCTGAAAACCCGACTTTAACTGGTTTCCAAGTATTACGTTATGACCAACGCGGACTAGGGCAAACTGCGAGCCCTAAGGGCACTTATACGATGAAAGATTATGCCGATGATGCAGCATCTCTTTTAGAGAGCCTTGAATTAGGTCCCATCAACGTAATCGGCATCTCCTTTGGAGGAATGGTCGCCCAACATCTAGTGACGCGATATCCAAGTAAGGTAAACAAGTTAGTTCTTGCTTGCACATCACCTGGTGGCAATAATTTCTCGTCATTTGATTTAAGAAAAATAGTTTCGAGCTCAAAAAACCAAGTTGAATCATGGCTTCAGATTCTAGATTCAAGATACAAAAATTCAGGTAAGAACCTCCCCATCCTGAACATGGTCAAAGATGCATTACATACAAACACAAGACTATTCCCCAATTTGATAACCGATGGGTTAACTCGCCAACTTGAAGCTAGATCAAAGCACGACTGCGTAAATAGTTTGAAAAATATATCCAACCAAACATTGATTGTTGGCGGGAAGTATGACGATATTGCACCCGTTAAGAATCTATTAGAGATGCATAGATTGATTAAAAATTCGCAAATGCAGATCTTTGAAGGTGGTCATCTCTTCCTCATGCAAGATAAACAGGCATGGCCAGCGATCATATCTTTTCTTTTGTCAGAAAGCGATACGCTAAAGGCGTGAGCTTAACTGATGGCGATACAAAGGAACGACTCGAAGTAGTAATCCTGTACGGAGGTAATTCTCCGGAGCATGAGGTCTCGCGCACATCATCACTTCATGTTGTTAAATCTATAGATCTCAAAAGATTCAAAACTCATTTGATAGCTATTGACAAATCTGGGTTTTGGTATGAGTTTAAACGTGACCTTTCAACGCAGGAGCAATCGAGGCTTGATGAGCCTCTCCCAATTGAAGGGCCCCGAATAAACCCCGTTGAATACCTTTCTGCATTTAATCCAACGGAATTAATTGTCTTTCCAATCCTTCATGGGCCCAATGGGGAAGACGGTACAATGCAAGGATTTCTTGAACTTTTCAACATTGCGTACGTTGGGAGTGGAGTTCTATCTTCAGCATTATGTATGGACAAAATAAAATGTAAAGAACTTCTAAACGCACACAACGTACCGCAAACTAAATGGGTAGGTGTCCACAAGAGCTCGATAGTCGACCTAAATGAACATTCGATAAATCTCGATGGTGACTTATTTGTCAAGCCAGCGAATATGGGATCTTCTATCGGAATCTCAAAAGTCACTGATCGAAAAAATCTAACGACACCATTGCTAGAGGCAGCAAAATACGATGATTGGATAATAGTTGAAGAGGCAGTCAACGGAAGAGAAATCGAAGTAGCGATTCTCGAAGACGAAGAGCCTAAAGCATCTGTGCCGGGGGAGATTACCCCCGGAGCAGATTTTTATGATTACGAAGATAAATATGACGACGGAGCGACTCTTCGGATACCAGCGCCATTAGCAGATGACGAAATACTAGAGGTCCAGAATCTTGCAATAAAAGTATTTAAGTTATTGAACTGCCGAGATCTCGCCAGAATTGATTTCTTCTACAAAGAATCCGAGAAGAAATGGCTAGTCAACGAGATAAATACCATGCCCGGATTCACCCCAATTTCTATGTATCCAAAGCTTTGGAGCGCAACCGGCATACCGTACAATGAACTTGTAAATTATCTACTAAGCGATCCTCATCAGAGGAGATTCAAGGGATAAGGGCAATTTTCAAGAACCTAAGCAACTCTTTACGCCTGATTGCGACATCTCGTATTGTTGATTCCTCTCCTAATGCCTCAAACAGCTTAACTTCTGTAGCTGCTCCCATAATCGTTGAGTACGCCGAAAGCACCAGTAACTCAGGTTCTGATTTCCTGACCCTTCCGGCTTTCATCTCCTCAATTAACCATGTTGTCGCACCATCAAGAAGAGGCCGTATTCCATCAACCGCATACGTCAATATTGGGGGACCCAAACGTGTAACCTCTCTCAGTAGCCCCAATAATTCGGGTCGATTATTTGCTAAGCGAAATACTCGCTTTACTATAGACTCAATTCTTTCCCATCCATAAGAACTTTTTCGGATGGCTTCATCAAGGGCTACTGATAAATCAGTAATAGCTTGCCTCACGCATGCCTCAAGTAACAGTTCTTTAGAAGCATAATGGTACAGAATGGATTGCTTGCGAATATCTAAAGTTCGTGCGAGATCGTCAAGACTGGTCGCATCATAGCCAGATTCACCAAATGCCACTGTAGCTCTTTTCAAGATTCGATCTGAAGTCTCCACGATTGGATTGTACCATTGCCTACCAAGTGGTAGAAATAGAGTGTGATAAAGAAATCGCTCAAGGGAAAGAAAATAGCCATAACTGGATCTACTGGATTCCTTGGAACTGCCCTAGTAGAACTGCTACTTCGCGAAATTGATGATATACAGCTGCGGCTTTTGATAAGACCTTCCGGTAAGCGTTCAGCATCAAAGCGTCTTGAGAGGGACCTCTTGAAGAATGATGCGTTTGATCAGTTAAGAGAGGCTTTAGGAGCAGAGGGTTTCAATAACTTAACCACCAGTACTGTCAAAGCATTATCCGCAGACATTTCAAAGAATAATTTAGGCCTTGACGATGCAGGGCTCCGCGAACTCAGCGAATGTGACATCATAATACACAGTGCCGCAGCTGTTAGTTTCGACGAACCACTTGACCGAGCAGCAGAAGTTAACCTCATGGGCCCTGTTCGTTTAGTAGAGACCCTGCAGAACCTTGATGCAGATCCTCATCTAGTAATGGTGAGTACGTGTTACGTAGCTGGAAACAGAAAAGGAACCGCACCTGAAAAGCCACTTTCGCAGAGCCCCTTTTACGTTCCATTGGACTGGCGAGAAGAAACTGAGGCAGCGCGAAGGACAAGGTCTTACACAGAAGATGACAGCAGGAGAATCCAAAATCTCGAAAAATTTCGGGCTGAAGCTAAAAAAGAATTAGGTGCACCTGGAATTTCCTCAATAGCAATGAAAACCGAGCAGATCCGTGAGCGATGGGTCAAAGATAAAATGGTAGAAGCTGGAAGAGAGAGAGCCACCTCACTTGGTTTTCCAGACGCTTACGCTTTTACCAAAGCCATGGCAGAACAAGCAGTACAAGAAATTCGTGGACAAATCCCATTATCAATAGTGCGACCTTCAATCATTGAATCGTCATGGGATAAGCCCAATTCAGGTTGGATAAGAGGTTTCAGGATGGCTGAACCTATTATTTTAAATTTTGGTAAAGGAACCCTCAAGGAGTTCCCTGGAATCCCCGAAGGTGTAATTGATATAATCCCCGTTGACCTCGTTGCGTCGGCTATTGTAGCTGTCGCTGCCCAAGAGAAACCCTCCGATCCATTTGTAGTTCAAGTTGCTAGTGGTGAATGCAATCCAATAAAAATTGGGATTTTAGCTGATTTCGTACATGAATTCTTTGGCAACTTTCCAATCCTTGATGAGAAGAACCAACCCATAACGCCCTCTAAATGGGAGTTCCCTGGTCGCGGTCGTGTAGTGACACAATTGACCCGCGCAAAGCGTATCCTCCAAGCTGCCGAAAATGGGCTTCATAAACTCCCGATCAGAGGAAATCAGGCAATGGTGGTCGCCGACTTGGAAGAAAAGCGAAACGAACTAGACAAAGCGATGGAGTACATCACTCTCTATGGAAAATACGTAGAATGTGAAGCAATCTACGACGTATCAAATCTCCTTCATTTGTGGGATTCGCTAGACGATAGCGATAGGAGTGCCTTTCCTTTTGACCCACGAATTATTGACTGGAGAAAATACGTTTACGATATACACCTACCGACTGTAGTCACTCAAGGACGAGTCAAGACAACCCCATCATCCACCCCACCTGACTCACGCAGCAACAGATTGCGTAAGCAAGTTCTTGATCCTTCTAGGCAACTAGCTGTGTTTGACCTCGAAAATACTCTCATAGCCTCAAATGTAGTTTCATCTTGGGGTTACTTAGCAACGAAGAGACTGTCTTCACAAGACCGATTTAAGGTCATTGCCAAAACTGTTCTAGAGGCTCCATCAATGCTTGCGATGGACCGCAGGGACAGAACTGACTTTCTTAGAAACTTCTACCGCAAGTATGAAGGCGCACCTGTCATTCAAATCGACGAAGACTCACTTGAAATGTTTAACGAATTTATATTAACGAAATCATTCCCAGCAGCAATCAGACGTGTACGCGAACATCGAGCTTTAGGACACAGAACATTACTGATCACAGGTGCACTTGATTTTGTTGTGCAACCCTTAAAGCCACTTTTTGACGAAATATTAGCACCTTCCCTTGAAATAAAAGGCAACAAATATTCAGGTCGCATGACGCATGTTCCACCTATCGGCGAAACAAGGGCAGCCTCTCTTCGCACATACGCTGACGAAAACAATCTGGATCTGAAAGAGTCCATCGCCTATGCAGACTCAACTAGTGACCTTCCAATGCTCGAAGCTGTTGGCTTTCCAGTCGCCGTTAACCCTGAGACAAAATTAGCAACACTTGCCAGACGAAGAGGATGGCTAGTAGAGAATTTCCAACCGATTAAAGGCTCTCCTAAAAAAACCTTACCTTTAGGCTCAAAGAAAGAATAATAAATGCCACAAAATCAACGCAAACACCCAAGACCAGGACTCGTTTTAGATGTCGACAGAACGTCACCACCCATTCTGTTTCATCATGGCGAAGGATTTCGCATGGAAAAACTTCCAGCGGGGCGATCTCGAGTTATATATCCAGCGGAACCGCTACCAGGAATTCCAAACCCAAACGCCTCTATCCGCCATGCACTAGAAAATCCACTTGGTGACTCCCCCCCGCTTTCTGCACTTTTAAAATCTGGAATGAAGCTGACAATAGCATTTGATGATATTTCTCTTCCCCTTCCCCCGATGCGGAAACCCGATATTAGGCAAAGAATCATTGAAGCAGTTCTTGATATAGCTGCCGCAGCGGGTGTCGATGATGTCCACTTGATAGCGGCCCTTGCTCTCCACAGAAGGATGACTGAACAAGAGCTGAGACATGCAGTTGGCGACAGAGTCTACGATGCGTTTGCACCTTCAGGAGCGATATACAACCACGATGCTGAAGACCCTGACGGAATGATAGTGATTGGAACAACACCTCATGGTGAAGAAGTACAAATCAACAAAAGAGCCGCAGAAAGTGATTTGATTGTATATGTAAACATAAATCTGGTCTCAATGGATGGCGGTTGGAAAAGTACTGCGACCGGATTGTCCGGTTATACAGCACTCCGACACCATCACAACCCGCAAACAATGGTTGAGTCAAAAAGTTTCATGGATCAAGAGAATTCAGAACTACACAAATCTAACTGGCGACAAGGAAAGGTCCTAAAGGAATCAGGCATTCAAGTCTTCCAAATTGAAACCACAGTAAACAACAACACGTTTGGATATGAGGGGCCACTCGCAATGCTTCAAAAACGCGAATGGGAGTGGACCTTCAAAGACCGCATGTCATTTCTCGGCATGCAAGCCGGGCTAAAGAGAATGTCGCCTGCATCAAAACGTAAATCCTTTCAAGGATGGCATTCACCATACGAAATTACATCTGTTCAAGCAGGCGAAGTTGAAGCTGTACACAAAATGACCACTGAAAACGTTTACAAGCAGCATCTTGTCCAAGTTGAAGGACAGACGGATATTCTCACGATGGGATTACCTTACATATGCCCTTACAACGTTAACTCCGTGATGAATCCCATACTCGTTGCTTGCCTTGGACTTGGATATTTCTTCAATATGTACAAAGGGAAACCGCTTGTTAGGAGAGGCGGAGTAGTGATCATGACTCATCCCACACCCTGGGAATTCCATCCGGTACATCATCCTAGCTATATTGACTTTTTTGAGAGGGTTCTCAGCGAAACTACAGACCCCGCTGTGATGAGCCAAAAATATGAAAAGTCATTTGCAGAAGACGATTGGTATAGGCATTTGTATAGAACTTCTTATGCCTACCATGGAGTGCACCCCTTTTATATGTGGTATTGGTGTGCGCACGCTCTTGACCACCTTTCAGAGATAGTTATTGTAGGTGGCAATCAAGAAGCTGTGAGAAGGATGGGATTTCGATCAGCTACTACACTGCAAGATGCATTCGAAATTGCGTCAGATTCAGTTGGGTTTAGCCCCACTATAACGCACTACCACAGCCCACCTATTTTAATGGCAGATGTGACGTAGCATGGCAAGGAAATTAACCAAAAGAGAAATACAGCGCAAGACGCGGGAAATCTATAAAGCTGTCGGTAATGCCCCTCAGAGAATGCGCTCCATCTCGAATATCAAATCAGCGCAATTTCCTTACCGAGCAGCTCGCACACCTAACGGCGTTCCTCCAGTCAAACGAAAGACTTACCTTGGTTCTGAGTACCCTACAGTTTGGGCTCGCCGGTTACCAGCTAGGACTGTAAGACTTCTCTCGACCGAATTAATTGCTAAACCCCTAATGAGTTATATTGCTAGTCCGCAACGGACCGGCTATGACAGACTCGAAGGTCTCAAAAAACGGCAAGCAGTTATCTTTGTCGCAAACCACCAGAGCCATGCTGATACTCCCTTATTGCTGACTTCCATTCCTTTCCAATGGCGTAACCGGCTCATCGTCGGTGCTGCCGCTGACTATTTCTTTAAAACAAAATTTGGCGGTTCACTATCCGCTTTATTTATTGGTGCTATTCCCGTGGAAAGAAACAAAGTAAGCCGTGAGTCCTCAGATCAAATTGCATCATTGATTAAACGAGGCTGGTCCTTCATGGTGTTTCCAGAGGGAGGCCGCTCCCCTGACGGATGGGGTCAACCATTCCGAGCAGGAGCCGCTTATCTTTCAATAAAATGCGACGCACCAATTGTTCCTATACATCTTTCTGGAACAGGAAAGATCCTTCGTAAAGGTAAAGTATGGCCGAAGCGATCATCAACTAAGGTTACATTTGGTACTCCGATTTGGCCGGGTGAAAAGGAGAACAGCAGAACTTACTCAAAAAAGATAGAGCAGGCAGTTGCGGAGTTAGCCGATGAAGAAAATAATGATTGGTGGATTGCCAAAAAACGAAAGCACTCTGGCCAGACCCCAACACTACAAGCCCCTGATATGGGAAGCTGGCGAAAGGCATGGAGCCTTGAAGCACAATTAGAGAAATCGGCAAAAACAAAAAGTCGCTGGCCGACAATTTAAGATTCAACACCACAAGTGAGTTGATTTACGATAGATTTATACTGCTTTATAAGTAGATGCGTTCCTGCATGCAGTGGAAGATAAATAGAGGAATTATGACTGTTTACACGAAGACCCCAATTGAACTAATTGAAGGTGTCTACTCCACGTTTGAAGAAAAATTGGGAAATGCAAGAAAAAAACTAGGGCGTCAACTGACCTTCGCAGAAAAGGTATTAATCAATCATTTAGACTCACCAGACCAATCTCTTGAGAGAGGATCCTCCTACGTAGATCTGAGACCTGACCGTGTTGCAATGCAAGATGCCACAGCTCAGATGGCTTGGTTGCAATTTATGACAGCTGGCCTTGACAAGGTAGCAGTTCCCACGACAACTCACGCAGATCATCTAATACAAGCAAAAGTTGAAGGTAAACATGACCTACTCACAGCATCCAAAACAAACGAAGAAGTTTATGACTTCCTTGAATCTGTTTGTGCAAAATATGGAGCTGGTTTTTGGAAACCCGGAAGTGGGATAATTCACCAAGTCGTGCTCGAACAATACGCATTTCCTGGTGGAATGATCATCGGCACTGACAGTCACACACCGAATGGAGGCGGCTTAGGCATGATCGCAATTGGAGTTGGTGGAGCCGACGCAGTTGACGTTATGACTGGATTTCCGTGGAACGTTCGGTGGCCAAAACTAATTGGTGTACATCTTAAAGGCTCCTTAAACGGATGGACAGCACCCAAAGACGTAATTCTGAAAGTGGCTGAAATTCTTACTGTGAAAGGTGGAACAGGGGCAATAGTGGAATATTTCGGTGATGGAGCCTCCAACCTTTCCGCCACCGGGAAAGCAACAATTTGCAATATGGGTGCAGAGATAGGCGCAACTACTTCAATCTTCCCTTATGACGAGTCTATCAACCGCTATCTTCACTCAACTGACCGAAGTGATGTAGCTGAACTTGCAAAAGTCAACCAACGGCATCTGACTGCTGACCCTGAAGTACTAGAGTCTCCAAATGAATATTTTGACCAAGTGATCGAGATTGACCTTGACAAACTTAACCCCCATATCAATGGTCCACATACGCCAGACTTAGCAAGAGAAGTCCCGGAACTAGGCGCTGAAGCCAAATCTAATGGTTGGCCTTTAGAAATAAGTGCCGCACTAATCGGCAGTTGCACAAATTCATCCTACGAGGACATAACTCGCGCCGCTTCAATAGCAAGAGAAGCCGCCAAGCACGGTCTGAAATCAAAATGTCGACTCTTAATTACGCCCGGCTCCGAACAAGTCAGAGCAACGATAACGCGAGACGGCCTACTCGCCGACTTTGAAGCGGTAGGAGCTGTAGTTTTAGCAAATGCATGTGGACCGTGCATTGGGCAGTGGGACCGATCCGAAGAATCAGACCACGAGACAGGAACACCAAACATTATCGTTACTTCCTATAATCGTAATTTCCCAAAGCGGAATGATGGAGATCCATCAACGCTAGCATTCGTAACTTCGCCTGAGACAGTTATGGCGCTTGCACTTGCTGGAACTGTGGATTTTGATCCTATTAACGGCAGTCTTGAGACGGCAGACGGTAATCAAATAAAATTATCAACCCCTGAGGGAATTGAATTACCTCCGAGTGGCTTTGATCCTGGGCAGGAGACTTTCATTGCCCCACCCGAAAATGCAACCGAGCTCAAAGTGAAAGTCTCCCCATCCTCTGACCGACTCCAACTTCTTGAGCCATTTCCTGCATGGGACGGAAACGACTACGAAAATCTGCCCATTCTTGTCAAAGCTAAAGGGAAATTCACGACTGACCATATCTCGATGGCGGGGCCTTGGCTGAAATACCGAGGGCATCTCGAAAATATCTCTGGAAACTTATATTTAGGTGCCGTAAATGCGTTTGAAGGTTACGAAGTTGGTTACGGAAAAAATTTAATTACAGGAGAAACACAAACCTTCCCTGAAATCGCTAAATCATACCATGAGGCCAACCAGCATTGGGTTGTAATCGGTGATGAAAATATGGGAGAAGGATCAAGCCGGGAACATGCGGCTATGGAACCGCGATTTCGGTTGGGGCTCGTAGCCATTGCACGCAGTTTTGCACGTATTCACGAAACAAACCTAAAGAAACAGGGCATGCTACCGCTTACGTTTTCAAATCCAGCTGATTACGACAAGATAGATGAATCAGATCAGTTATCAATTCGTAATTTAGCTGACCTAAATCCCGGAGAAACAATTACTGTCGAAGTTACAAAACCATCCGGCGAGACATTCAGCTTTGAGACTACACATACCTTTAGCGAGGACCAAATTGAATGGTTCAAAGCCGGTTCGGCCCTTAATGTCATCCGCTCTCAGACACAGAGCCAATCCAACATCTAATTTAACGATAGTCGGTAAGTAGTTATCGTTAAATTAGATATAATTCCTTATGGATATTAGACAACTAAATGCATTAGTTGCCGTAGTTGATACAGGTAGTTTCAGTGCGGCGGCGCAATCCCTACATACTGTTCAGTCGAATATCTCAACCCATATTGCCAGGCTAGAACAAGAATTATCAGTTTCCTTAATTGACAGAAGAACAGGCGTATTAACCGAAGAGGGGGCACTCGTAGTTGAACGTGCACGCCGTGTTCAAACAGAACTCGAATCAATCTCATTAGATGTAAAAGCACTTCATACGGAAGTTTCAGGAATCGTAAGATTAGGAGTAATTGGAACCACAGGCCGTTGGGTATCCCCTATCTTACTAGAATCCATGACGCAGAAATACCCCAAGGTCAAGATCCAAATCACAGACGCAGTCACGAGCAACTTAATGCCACTAGTTGTTCAGGGAAGAGTTGACGGGGCAATAGTCAATTTGCCAATCAACCATCCTGATGTTGAAGCAGAACCCTTATTTGAAGAGGAACCAGTTCTTGTCGCTCCTAATTCACACCCTCTTTCAAAATACGACTCAGTCACCCCGTCCGTTCTTGCTGAATTTCCTCTTTTGCTGAATCCCAAAGGGGTCCCCTTCAGAGATAGTCTTGACAGAGATTTAGCAACCCACGGAATTAAACTCTCACCGAAAGCTGAAGTAGATGGCATGCGACTTCTAGCATCGTTAGCCACAGATGGCTATGGGGCGGCGATTCTCCCAGCCACTGCAGCCCAAGGGGCTGGCAAATGGAAAAGGATTCCGCTAGAGGGCTTCACACGCCGCATAGTCGGTTTGGCAACGAATAAAAGAGTGCCCCTATCCGCAACAACGAGAGTCGTACGTGAAGTTCTTCGCCAAATGATACTAGAATACGGTTCCGACCAAAATGGAATCTACTTAGCAACTAAGTAACGCGTATTTCTCAACAAACATACTAAGATAACCCTGTGAGTGGACAAGAAGATACCGTTCAAGTGCAAACGCAACTTTCGCAAAACACGGTTGTTGAAGTTAAACGAGATAGCGACAAAAGCTACGTGGAAGTATCTCTAGGATCTCCAACTGACCCCGTTCCGCTATCTGCAGCAGACGGGCAAAAGTTAGCGGAAGGAATAAGGACTGCAAGGAGTCAACATATTCCCCTAATTTGCAACATTAACTCAACTGGAGCGCCGCCTGATGCAGGTATAGAAGCACTTGATGGTTGGGGGAAAGCCGCCCAAGAAATGACGACCAGCTCAGGGGTAATACCGATCATCTTTTGCGTTAAAGAAACAGCGTTAGCTGGCCCTGCACTCCTTTTGGGGTTGGCTGATTTTGTAATAATGGTTAAAGATTCTTACAGCTATGTAAGTGGCCCAAGAATGGTTCAAGAGTTTACTGGGGTTCCGATTGATCCTGAAACCTTGGGGGGTGCTGCAAAACACGCTCAAATGTCCGGCCTTGCAAGCTTTGTGGTGCCTGACCTTTATTCAGCCTCAGAAATAGTGGACGAGTTGCTTGCCTTACTTCCAAGCAGTTCATCCTCAACCCCACGAAATAATCCCACAAGTGATCCAGCTGATCGACGTTTAACGAATATTGAAGATGTAGTTCCAGATACGCAGACTGGCAGCTATGACATGCGAGAAATAATAGGGCAGGTAGCTGACGACAGAATTCTTACAGAAATTCGGAAAGACTGGGCTACCAACATCATTACTGCACTTTGCACAATTAATGGCAACACTGTTGGAGTCGTTGCAAACCAACCACAATCCCTTGCTGGCACTTTGGATATTTCTGCATCACAGAAAGGAGCGCGATTCGTCAACTTCTGTGATGCTTTCAGTATTCCGATCATCACCTTTGTTGACACCCCCGGATTTCAACCGGGAAAAGATCTTGAGTGGCGCGGAATGATCCGACATGGAGCCCAACTTGCCTTTGCCTACGCAAATGCAACAATCCCCCGAATATGTATAACCATCAGAAAGAGCTACGGAGGCGCTTACATCGTAATGGACTCCAAACACATGGGTAACGACCTGGCATTAGCCTGGCCTTCAGCTGAAATAGCCGTAATGGGGGCCAAAGGAGCTATTGAAATTCTTCATCGCAAAGCCACCGAATCTGACCGTGAACAACTTGAATCTGAGTACGAAACCAGACTCCTAAACCCCTACACAGCAGCAGAACGAGGCTCCGTTGATATGGTCATACATCCAGAGAACACTAGAAGGGAAGTTTCAGCTGCATTAGATTTCCTTCTATCCAAACGAGAAAAGCTTCAAAAGCGACTACACAGCAATACCCCTCTCTAGAAGTCAGAAAACTTTCTCGAAGTCCCTAGAAAGATGTGTCAAAGTGACTGAGATCACATATTTTGCCGATAACATGCAATTTGTAAAACGATCGGAGCGGAGATTTGAAAGAGTCCATAACTATTACTGACAATCGCTCCGGTGAGTCAATTGAGATCCCCATAGAACAAGGCGGAGTTGATTCTGGTCCATGGACTAAGTTTCTTCCTGGCATTTGGTTCAAGGATGAAGGTTTTGCTGCGACAGCTGTCACCAATAGCTCAATTACTTACATTGACGGGAGCGCCGGGCAACTTGAATATCGCGGATATCGTATTGAAGATTTAGCAAAGAGATCAACCTTCACTGAAGTTGCTTACTTATTGGTTCATGGTGAACTTCCCTCCAGCAGTGGCCTTGAGGACTGGAATAACCAACTTGCCAGCCATGCTCACCTTGATGACCAGCAGAATGACAATCTACTTAAGGCATTTAACAGCCAATCTCATCCAATGGGAATGTTTACGGCTGGCCTAGCCGCATTGTCAACGCTTTACCCAGATGCGCGAGATGTTGAAGACCCAGAAATAAGACAAAAGCACGTGCTTAACGCAATTGCGAAAGTGCCAACTCTCGCCGCTTCAGCCGCTGCTTACCGGAACGGCTATTCTGGAGCGCAATCTAGCGATGAACTGCCCTACATCGAAAATTTCCTATCAATGGCTTTCTCCTCACCGAACGAACCTTTTCAATCCAACCCAACTTTCACAAAAGCCTTGGACCAACTTTTAATCCTTCATGCTGATCATGAACAGAATTGCTCTACTACTGCCGTCAGGGTAGTCGGTTCTTCCCATGCAGACCCGTACTCTGCTCTTGCAGCAGGAAGCGCAGCTCTATCAGGTCCCAGACACGGAGGGGCCAACGAAGCAGTCCTGAACATGCTCGACGAAATTGGTTCATTTAATAATGTAAACAGCTTCATTGATTCTGTTAAAAACGGCGAAGGCCGACTGATGGGTTTCGGTCATCGCGTCTATAAGAATTACGACCCAAGAGCACAGATTATCAAAGAAACAGCTCACGAAATTTTTGAAATAACCGGGAAGAACCCGAAACTCGATATCGCCTTAAAACTTGAAGAAGCTGCTTTGGAAGACGAGTATTTCATCAGCCGAAAGCTCTACCCAAATGTCGACTTCTACTCCGGACTCATATATCAGGCTATGGGGTTCCCTGTTGAAATGTTCACTGTTCTATTCGCTGTCGCTAGAACAGCCGGATGGATATCCCATTGGGACGAAATGCTCTCAAGAAATACAAGAATAGCTCGACCAAGGCAACTTTATATCGGCAATGAAACTAGACCGTTTCTAACACTTGAGGAAAGATAAGCTAAGTACTCTCGCTTTCCAAAATGGTTGCAGCTGCAATAGCTGCTGTTTCCGATCTTAATATTGACCTGTGGAACGAATACTTAGCATTCGTTGTGTCAAGCTCCGCACTACTCCATCCGCCCTCAGGCCCGATAGCTATCCGTCGGACCGCATTCGTTATCCTCTTTGCTGACTGATGAGCTAATGCAATGCCAGTGCCTTGAACAATTTCTTCGAAACTTCCCCCTAAGTCTATCGTTGGAAGCCATACGCCCTTTGATTGAGCTAAAGCTAAACGAGAAACCTTCAGCAATTTCTTATGATTTTTCTCGATTTTGTTAGCATCCCATTTTGGAACTGATCTTTCGGAGAAAAAAAACGATATGGAACCAACACCTAATTCTGTCAGCTTTTGAGTGACTAATTCAGGCTTTCCAGATTTCGTTATTGAAATATAGATTTCTGAAGGAACCTTAGGACCTTCGCAAAATTGCCTAGCTTTCACAGGAGTTAAAGTTGACTTATCAAATCTAAACATGCTCCACGAGCCTCTCCCATCGGTCGCAGTCAAGTGAGTACCCGGCCGCAGTCTCCTGACAGTCTGCAAGTGATGCATTTCCGTTTCTTCAAGAGTTGGCGAGTCTAAATCATTTAAAACAACGTGTGGAAGATCGAGTTCATGTAATCCACTTAAAGCCCTACTCATTCTGTTTACTCTTTCGACTCCTTTTAGGCTTTTCCTCTATCGTTTCCCCAAGCTCCTCAGCTAATTCAATCATCAAGCGCTTCGATGCTTTCGAGAGATTTTGCGGAGTGTCTATAACTATTTCTACAATCAAATCGCCTCTACCACGACGCTGAAGTCTCGGAACTCCTAAACCCGAATAACGAAACTTATCACCGGTTCGTGAACCTGCAGGAATCTTTAGTTTCTGCATTCCGTCAAATGTTTCATATTCAATTTCAGCACCAAGCGCTGCGGAGGTCACAGGTATCCAAAGTTGCTCTATCAAATTCTCACCATTACGAGAAAACCGAGAGTGCTGCTCGACTACATACCTGACGTGTATGTCTCCACTTGCCCCTCCTCGAGGACCAGCAGGGCCCATACCTGATAATCGTTGAGTGATACCGCTATCAACCCCTTTAGGCACTTCAATAGAGAAGCTCTTTTCAGCTTTCTCAACACCACTCCCCCCACATGAGCTACAGGGATCGATGATTAATGTTCCAAAACCTTGACAAGAAGGACAGACCGTTGTCGACATAATCTGTCCAAGGATTGATTGACGTACTTGTTGAAGTTGCCCATGTCCATCGCATTGACCACACAATTCGGATTCGCCATTTTGGCTTCCGCTGCCAGTACAGGTTTCACATTGCAGAGCTAGCTCTAGAGTGAACTCTGCTTCTCCACCATTCACTACTTCTTCCAAAGTTATTTTAAGCGTGATTTCAACATCTTCTCCCGAATTCCTCTGTTGACCTCGGAAGCCTGAAGAACCAAAAGGACTTTGGCCGCCAAAAAATGCCTCAAAGATATCACTGATTCCACCTGCACCTTGGAAAGGAGAGCCAGCACTACCCACGGCACCGAATTGATCATATTGACTGCGTTTCTCATCGTCACTCAAAATTTCGTACGCCATAGCTATATCTTTAAACTTTTTTTCAGCTGCAGCATCATTGGGATTCGCATCTGGATGGAATTTCCTTGCGAGCTCTCTGTAGGCTTTCTTAATTTCAGCCAAAGAGGCAGTGCGGCTCACTCCCAGCAAGTCATAAAGATCATGTTCCATTATCTATCCCCTGTAACGTTGCTGTCTCACGATAAGAATTTGCACCTAATCATCTATTTTCAGGGCTGATACGAATGCCTCTTGCGGCACCTCTACTCTACCAATAGATTTCATTCGCTTTTTGCCTTCTTTCTGCTTCTTCAAGAGTTTATTCTTTCTTGTGACATCTCCACCGTATAGTTTTGCAGTCACATCTTTCCTGTAGGCCTTTACAGTCTCTCGGGAGATGATCTTACTTGAAATAGCAGCTTGAATCGGAACATCAAATTGCTGGCGAGGAATTAGTTCACGTAGCTTTTTCGTCATCTTTTGTCCGTAGTCATATGCTTTATCCCTATGGACTATTGAACTGAAGGCATCAACAGGATCACCTTGCAGAAGAATTTCCACCTTTACTAGGTCAGATATGCTGTACCCATCACTTTCGTAATCCATACTTGCGTAGCCTTGAGTTCTGCTTTTCATTTGGTCAAAGAAGTCTAATACAACCTCCGCTAACGGGAGTCTGTATGAGAGTTCAACACGCTCAGGTGACAGATATTCCATCTTTACCAATTCTCCTCTCCTGCTTTGGCATAGGTCCATCAGGGTTCCGGTATAGCTGCTAGGGGTTATAACCGATGCTAATAAATAAGGTTCTTCAATCTGGGACATATTATTGCTTTGCGGGACATCACTCGGATTGTCAACGTATTCAACCTGACCATTGGTTAAAGTCAAACGATACTCAACGGAAGGGGCAGTGGAAATAAGAGTTAAATCAAATTCCCTTTCTAAGCGTTCACGAACTATTTCCATATGAAGCAAGCCAAGGAACCCACACCGAAAACCAAAACCCAGAGCACTTGATGTTTCAGGCTCATAGGTGAAGCTAGAGTCATTTAATCGAAGCTTCTCCAAAGCATCGCGCAGTGTCGGGTAGTCATCTCCATCCATTGGGTATAAGCCGCTAAATACCATTGGCTTAGGCTCCCGGTAACCTTCTAAAGGCGTCTCAGCCATTTCTCTGACGCAAGTGATTGTTTCTCCTGAACGTGCCTCGCCCACGTCCTTGATACCTGCAATTAGATAACCCACTTCACCGGCACCTAAGGATTTCACGGCTTTTAATTCGGGAGTTCGCACGCCTATCTCTTCTACGATTGCCCCTGTCCCCCGTTGCATGAAATGAACTTTCTCACCTTCCGAAATTTCACCATTTACAATGCGAATAGAACTAACAACTCCGCGATATTGATCGTAGTGACTATCAAAGATCAATGCCTGAAGTGGCGCACTAGGATCTCCATTGGGACAAGGAATCTTCTCAACAACCTTGTCCAACAACTCGTTAACGCCCTCACCAGTCTTGGCGCTAACACGCAAAATTTCGTTTGACTTGATGCCAAGAACCTGCTCAATCTCGGAGGCGTACAGCTCAGGTTCTGCGGCAGGCAAATCAATTTTATTTAACGCAACTACTATCTCGAGGTCATTCTCTAAGGCAAGGAAGGTGTTAGCCAGAGTTTGTGCTTCTATTCCTTGTGCAGCATCAACCAGCAGTATCACTCCTTCGCAAGCAGCTAATGACCTAGAAACCTCATACCCGAAATCCACATGTCCGGGTGTATCAATCAGATTGATAGTGGTCTGTTCATGCTGCAAGCGAACACTTTGAAGTTTTATTGTAATTCC
>CEUL01102147.1_pt1 | contig 32128 bp, 29 predicted proteins | sample 427021 | NCBI WGS metagenome assembly CEUL01 (sample SAMEA2622800, study PRJEB7988) | marine metagenome | isolation source: saline water (ENVO:00002010), including | reverse complement strand
AGCTTGGCCGCAAGCAATGCATGGCCGCCGATTACGGCAATCTGGGGATGCTCACGATTGAAAGAGGCGATGAAAAAGCCGGTTGCGCATTGCTGAAAGACGCGAAGCGTCTGTTTATGGAACTCGGTGCGGCGGATAAAGTCGAACTAGTTGCCAGCTGGATCGAAGAAAAAGGCTGCGACGACACGGCAGAAAATTAGCAGCCACCCAACTCAATCAAGCCCGTCAGCTTCAACTTAATCGCCTTCCTTACCCCACGCGATTGTCTTTTAGATCATCCACCACGGCGGGATCGGCGAGCGTCGTCGTGTCGCCGAGATCGTCAATCTCATTGGCCGCGATCTTGCGCAGAATACGCCGCATGATCTTGCCGGAGCGTGTCTTGGGCAGGCCCGGCGCCCATTGAATGGCATCGGGGCTGGCGATCGGGCCGATTTCCTTACGGACCCACTGCACCAGCTCGCCCTTGAGCTCATCGTCCGACTCCTCACCGGCCATCAGCGTGACATAGGCGTAGATGCCCTGTCCCTTGATTTCGTGCGGAAACCCGACGACGGCCGACTCGGCGACCTTGGGATGGGCAACCAGTGCGCTTTCAACCTCGGCGGTGCCGATCCGGTGACCGGAAACATTGAGCACGTCATCAACGCGGCCGGTAATCCAGTAGTAGCCATCTTCATCGCGGCGGCAGCCATCGCCGGTGAAGTAATTGCCTTTATAGGTCGAGAAATAGGTCTCGACGAAGCGGTCATGATCACGAAAGACAGTGCGCATCTGACCCGGCCAGCTATCGGTCAGGATGAGATTGCCCGAGGCCGCACCTTCAAGCGTCCCGCCGTCGGCATCCACGAGCGCCGGCTTGATGCCGAAGAACGGCCGTGTGGCGGAGCCCGGCTTAAGGGCCGTCGCACCCGGCAGCGGCGTGATCATGATGCCGCCGGTTTCTGTCTGCCACCAGGTATCGACAATCGGGCAGCGGCCTTCGCCAACCACGTTGTAATACCAGAGCCATGCTTCCGGATTGATCGGCTCGCCGACTGATCCAAGTATGCGGATCGATTTGCGGCTGGTCTTTTCAACCGGCCCGTTGCCTTCGCGCATCAAGGCGCGCAATGCTGTCGGTGCGGTATAGAAGATGTTGATGTCGTGCTTATCGCACACCTCCCAGCAGCGCGAAGAATCGGGATAGGTTGGCACGCCCTCGAACATTACGGTCGTCGCGCCATTGGCAAGCGGGCCGTAGAGGATATAGGAGTGGCCCGTGATCCACCCGACATCGGCGGTGCACCAGTAGATATCCCCATCGTGATAATCGAAGACATATTGATGGGTCATCGAAGCATAAACCATGTAGCCGCCGGTGGTATGCAATACACCTTTTGGCTTTCCGGTCGAGCCTGAAGTGTAAAGAATAAACAGCGGGTCTTCCGCCGACATTTCTTCCGGCGGGCAATCGGGAGACGCATCTGCCATGACATCGTGATACCAGTGATCACGGCCTTCGACCCAGTTGATGTCAGCACCGGTGCGGTTGACAACGATGCAGGTCTTGACGCCGGGGCATTGTTCCAGCGCTGCGTCGGTATTGCCTTTGAGCGGGATCGGGCGGCCACCGCGGACGCCTTCATCCGAGGTGATGACGACGTCAGATTCGCAGTCCTGGATACGCCCTGCGATGGAGTCCGGCGAGAAGCCACCAAAGATAACCGAATGGATCGCACCGATACGGGCACATGCGAGAACTGCAACCGCGATCTCAGGGATCATTGGCAGATAGATCGTAACGCGGTCGCCTTTTTTAACACCCAGCCCCTTTAGGGCGTTGGCGAATTTGCAAACCTCAACGTGCAGCTCGTTGTAGGTGATCTTCTTGTCGTCAGCCGGATCGTCACCTTCCCAGATAATGGCCACCTGATCGCCCCTGGTGGAGAGGTGCCGGTCGATACAATTCGCGCAGGGATTCAATGTGCCGTCGTAATACCATTTGATATGCACGTCATCGTGCGCGTACGAAACGTCTTTGACCTGAGTATACGGCTTTATCCAGTTAATTCGTTTTCCCTGCTCGGCCCAAAATGTTTCCGGGTCGTCGATCGACTGCTGATACATCTCAAGATATTTGTCGTTATCGACGAAGGCATTCTTGGCAACCTCTTCAGGCACCGGAAAAAGTGTTTGGTCCGACATATGTCTGATCTCCCCTGGCTTTTTGGGACGGTATTGGTGCCCCGTGGCGTTATAGGCGGATTATTGTCGGAGTCACGCGTTCTAGCAAGACGGGCGAGGGAATAGATCGGACTTGGCGTTGTTTAAAGAGTTGCCCACCCCACTTGAACCCTCCCGTTTCCCCACGGGAGGGTGTTTTTTTAGGAATCGAGCATGATGTTTCCGTCCTCGATCCGTACTTCGATAGGTGCGAGGGAACGGCCGAGGCAAGGGCCGTATACGCACATGCCATCTTCGATTTCAAACAGCGCGCCATGAACAGCGCATAAGATATATTCGGCTTCCGAGGTCAAAAAAGCGTCCGGCTTCCAGTCGAGCGTGACGCCTTGATGCGGGCAGAGGTTCATATAGGCAAATACATCATCACCCTTGCGAACAACAAACAGCCGCTCACGTCTTCCAACGCGGAACCCTTTGCTGCCGGGGTCTTCAATATCCGATAGCGCACAGAGTACCGTGTCGCGCCCGAGATCTTCTATAATCTCGGGTTTTTCCATCTCGTTCTGCGTCACGGTTTAACGCCAGCCATTTTGCAGATCACTTTCCACTCATCCTTGCCGACGGGAACAACCGAGAGACGCGATTGTTTTACGAGGGCGAGATTCTCAAGTTTTGGTTCGGCTTTTATATCAGAAAGCGTGACTGGATTTTTAACCGGATACAATGCTTTTACATCGACCATGCCGAACCGGCCGGATTCATCGGTATGGTCAGGGTAATGTTCCTTTACAACCTCGACGATGCCGACAATCGTTTTCTCCTTTACGGAGTGATAGAAAAATCCTTTATCGCCGATTTTCATGGCCTTCATATTGTTGTTGGCCTGATAGTTGCGGACACCGTCCCAATGCTCGACACATTTTTTGACCTGATCGTCCCACGACCAGGCGCCCGGTTCGGATTTGAAAAGCCAATACTGCATTTACGTCTCCGTTGAATGACCTACTTAGCGGCGCGTGCGGGTTTCGCTTTGGAATGGCCTTGCCAGAAGCGCTTCAATAGCGTCGTCCACCGTAACTTTTCCATCGACGATGGCGGCAACCGCTTCAGTAATAGGCATCTCAATTCCCAGACGTTTGGCCAGGGTAGATACTGCCGCAGCTGATGTGACACCCTCGGCAATGCTGTTTCGAGAGGCAAGGACCTTCTCAAGCGTCTCGCCTTTGCCCAACGCTTCACCCAGCGAATAGTTACGGGACTGACTGCTGCTGCAGGTCAGGGTCAGATCACCAAGTCCCGATAAGCCCATCATTGATTCCGCCTTGCCGCCTTTGGCAACACAGAGCCGCGTCATTTCCGCAAGTCCGCGGGTTATCAAAGCGGCGCGTGCGCTATCGCCAAAACCGCGGCCCTCAGTAACGCCGCAGGCAATAGCCAGAACGTTTTTGACGGCCCCGCCAATTTCGGCACCAATCACATCGTCACTCAGATAGGGGCGCATTTTCTGCGTCCCGATGGCTTCGATCAGTTCGTTGCCTACATCCGGATTCTGGGTTGCCAAGGTAATTGCAGTGGGTAATCCGATGGCAACTTCAGAGGCAAAGGTCGGCCCCGAAACTACGGCGACCGGCCTGCCGGGTAATGTGTCTCCAACAACTTCTGACATAAGGGCTGCTGAATTTTGCTCTATTCCCTTTGCGCAGACGACGACGGGAATATCCCGTGCCAGGGTACCAGCGAGCTGGCTCGCAATGCCGCGAAGAAATTGTGCGGGGACTACCAGGAATACAGCGTCGGTCGACGCCGCTTCCTCAAGTACCGCTGTGGCGCGGATTCCGGCATCCAGCTTGATACCCGGCAGGTAAACATCGTTCTCATGTGACTTGTTGATCGTTTCAGCCACTTCTGGCTCAAAAGACCAGAGGACGGTTTCGCTTCCTGCCTGATGGATTGCTTGCGCCAAGGCGGTGCCCCAGGCGCCTGCGCCAATAATACCGATATAGGAAATCGTCATTTGGTGTCCTGCATCCCCATTTGACGTTCAATGGCTATTACATCTGTTGGTCGGTCGAAGGGGGCTGGCGCCGGATCTCCCGCTTTTCGTTCACGACCGATTGTTGCGAAGAATTCTTCAAGTCCGCCGGGTGCGATAACCCACATCATGACAAGGTCGTCTTCGCTATCGTTAAAAATTTCATGTTTGACGTTATAGCCTAAATAACAAGAGGTGCCAGGGACGAGCTCGTGGCGCTCGCCATCAACAAGCACATGGCCTTTTCCCTGGTGGCATATCTGCAATTCGATTTGCGTGTCGTGGGAATGCTCCCTAATCCGGCATCCTGGTGCGATTGTCTGGAAACCCATCGACAGCCCTGCAAATCCGGTCTCTTTGGGCGTTAGCATCGCTTCGGAATACCCATTGGCGGGTTTGGGTTGCCAGTAAGACAGACCCTCGCTGGGTTGCTTAACGACGGCTTGGGCGCCTGTAGTGGCTTCAATAGATGTCATTTTTCCACCCCTTTACCTGCCAACCAGTCTAGACGCCTATCGGCATCACCAAAAGACCTCGTTCACATATCGTTGAGTTATAAATGGATTTATAGACGCTGGTCTCTTCTCCGGCTTAGGATTCTGTAATGCGAATTCTATACTGCATTTTGATCGGGATTGGCGTGCTTTGCAGCGGGTCTGTTTTAGCGCAGGAATTGATCCAGATTCCCAGGGGCACATTTGTTATGGGTGATTCAACAGGCGATGCCAATGAAGCCCCCAAGACAGTATCGGTCGAGCCCTTTCGGTTAATGCGGCTTGAAGTAACCAACGCCCAGTTTTCAACTTTTGTCAAAGCAACTGGCTACGTGACCGATCGCGAAAAGGAGGGCTGGGCATGGGTTTGGCCGGGTGGTCGGTGGACGAGGGTTAACGGTGCGAATTGGCGGCATCCACGAGGGCCCAAAAGCTCCATACAAAACCTGGAGAACCATCCGGTCGTTCAAGTTTCCGCAAACGATGCGGAGCAATATTGCCAATGGCGCGGAATGCGTCTGCCGAACGAGAAGGAGTGGGAATTTGCGGCACGCGGCACAGATGGCCGGCGGTATCCGTGGGGCAATGAACGCCCGACACAATCCAAGCCGTTTCGAACAAATCTCGGGCGGATCAAATGCTGTGCCGCGGATGATAGTGACGGCTATATGCGGACATCGCCCGTCGGGATATTTCCAGCAAACGCTTCACCTTTCGGGATACTCGATATGGCAGGCAATGTTTGGGAATGGACCTCAGATAAATTTCCCGGTGTTCCCTATGAACGCGCTATTCGTGGCGGCGGCTGGGGCAACAACCCCTACTGCCTGCGCGTCAGTTATCGACACGGAAATCGCCCGCATTACGGGCTCGATATGGTTGGCTTTCGGTGCGCAGCGAATTCAGGAACGAAGTGATCTGGCTAAAGCGCGGTTTTTTCGCCGAAAATACTGAAATCCAATCAAACTGCCCATGAACACCAATCCGGTAGCCGGTTCGGGTATGTTCGGTGCTTCCTCGAGAGCGGTATAGGTAACGTTGTCAATGCCCAGAACATCAGCGGGTGCCGAGTGAAGTTCGATCCTGTTGATGTCGGCGCTGGCGCGTGTAAACCCGACAAACGTTGAAAATACACCGCCAACAGCACCCGTCGGAAACTCTGGGTCGGTTCCGGTGGTTACCCGTTCAAGCTCGTTGCCGAAGGCGTCATAGGCGATCATAACGTTGCCGGCGAAATTGGGATCAAAAATACCCATGCCGAATTCTTTCACCACGCCATCAAACTGGATGATGAAGTTCGCTTCGCCAAAGCCATAATATTGACTTTCGAATATACCGGCGTATTGGGTAAATCCTAAATCCGCGGCCTGGCGGACCATGACATTTGGATTTTGCACACCCGGAAATGCCGGGAAATCCGCTCTAAATGTAACGTCAGTCGTCGACGGCTGCGAGGTTCCCAACGAGAAACTCTCGAAGTCGATAACCGTTACCGCTTCAGTAAAATTGCCGAGCCCATTAAACGGGACGGCAAACGCGGGCGATACGTTTCCACCAGTTAAGAGCAAAGTACAAACGCCAAAAAGGGCTAAACGCCCTTTAAATCTATTCACGATGTCAGTCATCATGATTCTTCCCTATGTTGAGCTTATCCTCGTTGTCGCAAATACCTCATGCTAAGCAAACTACCTAAAAATATTAAGGCCGTTCCGGGCTCCGGTATCGGACTATCTGGCTCAGTTGTGACGAAACCCGAATATGTAACGTTGTCGATGCCAAGAACGTCGCCCGGAGCATTTGTGAGACGAATGCTTTTGATGTCGGTATTTTCCCGAGTGAAACCAACAAACGTCGAAAAGCTGCCGCCAATTGGACCGGTCTGAAATTCGGCATCCGTGCCTGATGTAACGCGCTCAAGTTCATTTCCGAAGGCATCATAAGCGATCAGCGCATTACCCACGAAATTAGGATCAAATATCCCGACACCAAATTCCTTCACCAGGCCATTGAATTCGATAACGAAATCGACCGCATTGTAACCATAATATTGGCCTTCGAAGATGCCTGAATGCTGCACAAACCCTTGCGGTCGAACATACACATCCGCAGGCGTAAATTCCGGATACGGAAAACCTTGAAACTCAGCGTGAATGGTTACTTCAGCAGTCGAGGGTGTTTGCTCGCCAACTGAGAAGCTTTCAAAATCGATTGTGGTGGTCGGCTGTGTAAAGCCGCCAGTTCCCGCAAAAGGAACCGCTTTGGCAGGCGTAAAGGTATATCCCGCAATAAAAATTGCGGAAATAATCCCTATCAGTGCCGAACGCAAATTCACCATTCTATCGTCGCTAATCGTCGTTATTCTCTTAAGTACAGCCAGCGAGTTAACAAATTCTTCCCCGCTATCCTTAAGAAAATGCAAGAGTTGTGCCAACTATATATTATTATTTAAAATCAGTGTCTTAAGTGGTAACCAATACACTAAACGTGCAAAACTGTTTGATTATGCGACTCTATCGCGGGTTTTTGACGTTTGCCTGTATCAGGCTTTGACTCCCGCAAAAGGCGCAGGTGGTGCTTTCTGATCTAGCGGCCAGCGCGGACGGGGCGCGAAATCCAAATTATCTGTTAGGCCCATTTTCAGCCGTTCGGCTGCCGCCCAGGCGATCATCGCCGCGTTGTCTGTGCAGAGTGCTGCGGGCGGTGCGATAAAACGCATGTTTTTGGCTTCGGAGAGCCCGGTAAGTGCTGTTTTTATTGCCGAATTGGCAGCAACGCCGCCCGCGACGACTAAGGTATTTCCTGCTGGAAATGTTTGTTTGAATGTAGAAATTGCCTGTGCTGCCCGGTCGCAAATGACGTCCGCAACGGCAGTCTGAAATTCCGCACAAATATCCGCAATATCGCTCTCTTTCAGCGCCCCGGGTGGCAAATTCTGAATTACTGTTCGAACGGCCGTTTTTAAGCCCGAAAAGGAGAAGTCGCATCCGTCCCGACCCTTTAAGGGTCGGGGCAGGCTGAAACGACCTGCGGAACCTTCGGCCGCCGCCTTTTCGACGGCAGGACCTCCCGGATATTCCAGTCCAAGCATTTTTGCGGTTTTGTCAAAAGCCTCTCCGACCGCATCATCAATGGTTGTTCCGAGACGCTGGTAATCGCTGACGCCTTTTACGGCAAGGAGCTGTGTATGTCCGCCGGAAACGAGCAGCATAAGATAGGGAAACTCAATTCCGTCTGTTAGACGAGCGGTAAGAGCGTGACCTTCGAGATGATTAATGGCCATAAAAGGCAGTTTTTTGGCGGAAGCGATCGCCTTTGCCGTCATGACCCCCACGATCACGCCACCGATTAATCCCGGACCGCCGGTTGCCGCAATCGCATCGAGATCATCGAATTTTAGTTTCGCCAAATCCATGGCCCTTGTGACGATTGGTTCCAGCGAGCTCACGTGGGCTCGCGCAGCGATCTCGGGAACAATTCCGCCATAAGGAGCGTGTTCTTCCAGTTGCGACCGCACGACATTTGATAAAATCGTTCCGTCACCGGTTACAACCGCAGCCGCCGTTTCATCACAACTGGTTTCTATGCCGAGAATATTCATCACCCGGCAGTCTATCGCATAGATAACGAAGGACTTCCACAAATCGGTGCCACGCGGTACAGCTTAAAAATGAGCGAAAAATTTAGAATCGCAACAAGAGGCAGTCCTCTCGCCCTGGCACAAGCCAATTTGGTGAAAGACCGATTGGCTGCTGTGCATTCGTCTCTCGCCTCTGACAATGCGATTGAGATCCTCCCGATGCGGACATCCGGTGACAAAATCCAAGTCGGATCTTTGGCGTCCGCTGGCGGCAAGGGTCTGTTCACCAAGGAAATTGAAGATGCGCTCTTAGAGGACCGGGCAGATATAGCCGTTCATTCTATGAAAGATGTCCCAACAATTTTACCGGAAGGATTAACAATCGGAGCATTGCTGGAACGCGAAGATCCCCGTGATGCTCTGATTGCCTGCGATGCGTCGATCAAAAAGCTGGCCGATTTACCGACTGGCGCATTTGTTGGAACAGCATCGCTTCGGCGCAAAGCCATTCTGCTTAATACACGACCTGATGTTCGGGTTGATGTTTTGAGGGGCAATGTCGAGACGCGGCTCGATAAAATCGTAGCCGGTGATATGGATGCCACATTCCTTGCTGTCGCAGGCCTCAGGCGGTTGGGGCTGGCTGACAGGATAACGGCCTTTCTTGAGCCGGATGAAATGTTGCCGGCGGTTTGTCAGGGGGCTATCGGGATCGAATGCCGCGAGGATGATACTTCAACCTGCGATCTTCTCGCACAGATCAATCATCAGGAAACCGAAATTCGCACAAAATCTGAGCGCGCATTTCTGGGGATTCTGGACGGATCATGCCGCACACCAATCGGAGGGCTTGCGACGATTGATGGTTCGGAATTGTTTTTTCGCGGCTTGATCGTCAGACCCGACGGCAGTGAAGTTCACGCAGCGCAGCGTTCGGGGAACGTACACGACGCTATAGAGATCGGCATAGCAGTAGCTGAAGAATTGCGGTCCTGCGCGGGCGCCGATTTTTTTGACGACATCAGTTGAGGCCGTATTGGAAATGCGTGTCCTCATTACCAGACATATACAGGCAGCTAAAAAGCTCAAGGAAATCCTCGAACCGGAGGGGTTTGATGTTCAGATAGAGCCGCTTCTTGAAATTCATTTCGACGTTAAACCTGTCTCCCTTGAAGATGTTCAGGCGGTGATTGTTACCAGTCAAAGTGGGGCAAATGCATTGGCACGGGGGACAGAAATCAGACACTTGCCGGCGTATGCTGTCGGAAAGGCAACTGCTGCTGTTCTCGAAGACGAAGGATTCCAGGACGTTCGGTGTGCGGATGGAAACGTAGAGGCGCTCGATGAACCGATTTCCACTGAGCTATCTCCTGACGCAGGGCCACTGGTTCACATTTCAGGTAAACACATTGCCGGTAATTTAGAGGAATCTCTGTCCGCAAAAGGCTTTTCAGTGCGCCGGGATATACTTTACCGAGCTGAAACCCCGGCGAAATTCTCCAACGCCGCAATTAAATCTTTTCAGGAACAGAAAATTGACGCAGTTCTGTTTTTCTCTCCCCGAACCGCCGCAACTTTTGCTACTCTCCTGAAAAATGCCAAATTGGAGCATGAGCTAAGCAGTATATGCGCTATATGTTTATCGGATGCGGTTGCTGAACCGGTAAAGGCACTGACGTGGAAACAGATTGAAATTTCTGAAAAACCGGACCAGACGGCGCTGCTGGATATCCTTCGAAAAGCTAGAGATCAGGCAAAAAAAGAAATTGTGACAGAAGCTGAGAAAACAGAGAAACCGGAAGAAAGCAAACCGTCAACGATGCCATCCTCCAAAGATGAAGCAGCGGAGACGAATTCGAATGCCGCCGGCACCACAGTAATAGTGAAAAGCGGCGCCTCCTGGCGGCTGGTAACAGTTCTGGTTGTTTTGCTTGGTTTGGCGGGTTCCTATATTTTCTGGCCACTTTGGGGGCCGGCTTTGCCCGACTGGATGCGGACTGTTCTGACGGTTGTTATGGATGCAGGACGCAAAGCTGATGTTGCGGAACGCGTTGATGCGTTGAGCAAACGGATCGTCGTGGTCGAGAAAGAACTGACTGCCGTGAAAACCGCGTTGGCGAAGAAATCGCAAGGCGTATCACCTACGGCATTCAATGCCACGACAAACGAAATCAAAAAAATTGATGCTGGCCAGCGCGTTCTTTCGTCGGAGGTCAAATCGCTGTCGGGTCGACTGAATGATTTTGATAAAAAAATTGCTGCACTGACATCGGTACCCGTATCACCGGACTCAGCCAAAGCAATTGCCGCTCTAAGAGAAAACTCAAGCGGCAAATTGGCATCACTGGAAAAAGAAAATACGGCTCTTCATGCCCTCGTGCAGAATCTTGGGGTGCGCATCACAGCGCTTGAAACACGACCGGCGCTGATTGCTGAAGGTCCCGGCAAGAGCAATGCATTATTACTTGCCATTGGACAGTTGCGTGACGCCGCCAGAACCGCTAGTGGTTTTGCGTCGCCCTTTGCAGCCGTCGAGGCGCTCGTTGCTGACAATACTGCACATAAAGCCAACCTGACGATTTTGAAAAACCATGCCGCCAAAGGTGCTCCCGACCTGCCGGTTCTGCAACGGCGTTTTGATCGTCTGTCTGGCGATATCGTAAGGGCGAGTTATACGCCCGCAGGCGACAGTTGGGTTGACAAGACAATCTTTAAAATATCGAGCCTGGTCACCTTCCGCCGCGTCGGCGAGACCGGGGCGAAACGGGATGATGTTGCGGGTCATGTCGCCAGGGTCGAGCTGCGTCTCGCCGCCGGAGATTTAAAAGCGGCCGTTGGAATCGTCAAAGGCTTGAAAGGTGATCCGGCCAGAGTCGCGAAAAAATGGCTTGCCGACGCAGAAGCGCGGATAGCAGTCGATAGCGCGATCTCCAACCTCTTTCAAAGTGCATTGCAGGGTGCCGGAGCTTCTGGAGTGTCTGGCGGATGATCCGCACAATCATTTTTGTGGTTTGCGCCGGCATCATTATTTCGGGGGTGGTATGGCTTGTCGAAAATCCCGGAACGATGACAATGGCCTGGGGTGATCTGCGTGTCGATGTGGAACTGGTTGTTGCATTTGCAGGACTGCTCGTTTTTGCGGCCACCGTCGCTATTTTGTATCGCCTATGGTGGAGTGCAAGGCGGGTGCCAAAAGCCATTTCCAATTCACGTCGAAGCGGCAAACGCGAACGCGGTTACAAGGCGCTAACCCAGGGCATGGTGGCGGTTGCAGCGGGCGATGCCAATGAGGCGAAACGTCAAGCGCAGAAGGCCGACACTCTATTGGGTGATCCCCCGCTTACGATGCTGCTTTCAGCGCAGGCTGCGCAGCTGAATGGTGATGAGGACGCGGCGGGTAGATATTTCAATGCAATGCTCAAACGACCGGAGACAGCATTCCTCGGCCTCCGCGGCCTGTTAATGCAGGCGGAACGAGACGGCGACACAACAGCGGCGCTGTCCTATGCGGGGCGCGCGAAATCACTTCAGCCAAAAACACCGTGGGTGTTGACCACACTCTTTGATCTGCAGGTGCGCGAGGGTCAATGGCAAGGGGCACTTAAAACACTTGATCAGGCAATAAAATCAAAAGCGTTTAAACCCGCTGAAGGCAAAAGATTGCGCGCAGCCATTTTATTGGGATCCAGTATTGAAGCGGAAGAATCAGGCAATAAGACTGCAGCGTTATCATTTGCCGACAAAGCCCACAAAGAGCAGCCGGATCATTTGCCCGCCATTGTGCGCCGGGCACAGCTGATGAATGAAGCAGGTAAATTCCGCAGTCTTTTAAATCTTATTAAGGATGTTTGGTCGCATTCACCGCATCCCGTTTTGGCAAAACTCTATGTCGGCGGTGACTATGCGCCTGATGCGTTGACGCGCGTCAAAAAGCTTGAAGCACTTCGAGATCTCAATCCGGATCACCCTGAAAGTCGCATTGCGTTGGTACAGGCATTGATCGATGCCAAGATTTGGGGCGCAGCGCGGACGCATCTTGAAACACTGGGCCTCGAAAACCCGCCATCCCGTATCTGCCGTCTCATGGCGGAGCTTGAGGAAGGTGAAAATGCAGATATGGATGCGGTTCGCCAATGGTTGATGCAGGCAGCACGTGCAGCACCTGACCCGGCATGGATCTGCTCAGATTGCGGCGGCGCGCATTCAGTCTGGGCACCGCTCTGCAGCCGTTGCGACGAGTTAGGCACCCTTGACTGGCGGGTGCCGGAACATACGTTTGCTTTGGCCAAACCCGAATCGGAATCATTGCCAGTTGAGTCGCCTGAAAATGCGATGTTGGTGGACAGCGATGAAGAAGCGCCCAAACAGGAATTGCTGGCGCCAGATGGTACTGAACCCACTCCGGCCGCTGTCAATTCCAACCAGCCCCGTTGACGGTCAGACTTCGGCGTCGTAAACAGCCCGCCGAGTGGATATCGAATTCCTTCGTTAAGGATTTATCTGCTATAACAGCGCCGGCGCCGCCTTAGCTCAGTTGGTAGAGCATCGCATTCGTAATGCGGGGGTCGCGTGTTCAAGTCACGCAGGCGGCACCATTTTCCAAACCATCATTTAGCGCCAAGTATGTTGTAATTTCCTTTCTGCAATTCTGTTTGACAGCACGATTGCTTTCGATGGTTTTGCACGGGTTAGCAGCCCTTCACACTTATAATTTTTGGCCTTCAGACAGAGGCCGATAGCGTCCTCCCCCACCTCTTTTCTAATCGCGTAAAATTTGTAATTCTTTTTTCATGCGCAACATGATTATCAGTTTGTGGTTGGTCGCGACTTTCCTGCTTGGAGCTCTATGGCATGACTTGCAACAAGACTTCGAGGACGGCCGGGAAGCTGCAGTAAACGGAGATTTCGCAACGGCTCACCGTATTTGGATGTGGCTCGCTGAAAAAGGAGACGCTCGCGCTCAGTTTAATCTCGGTTTGCTCTATAAAAATGGTGAAGGCGTTCCGCAAAATCTTGATATAGCAGTGAAGTGGTACATTCTTGCCGCAAATCAGGGAAATATCCGTGCTCAAAACAATCTGGGCGCTCTCTATGAAAAAGGTGATGGCGTTCCGCAGAATTACCGGGAAGCAATCAGGTGGTACACCCTTGCCGCCAATCAGGGAGACTTCGTCTCCCAAAACAATCTTGGTGTGTTGTTCCTTAACGGCATAGGGGTGCAACAGAACTATGCTGCGGCATTGAAGTGGTTTACCCTTGCCGCGGAACAAGGGTATGCCGAAGGGCAGAACAACCTGGGTGTTCTGTACCAAGGAGGATACGGTGTTCCACAGGATTATAAGGCAGCGCTTAGGTGGTACCGGTTAGCGGCCAATCAGGGGTTTGCGCAAGCTCAATACAATCTGGGCGCTATGTATGAGAGCGGAAACGGGGTGCAAAAGGACCACAAAGTTGCCCTTGATTGGTTTACGCTGGCCGCAAAACAGGGTACAGTTGTCATGGCAGCCAATGGCGATTTTGCCTATATCCCGCCGGCCGATTCCATGGGTCCGGACAGCTTTAGCTATACCGTTAGCGACGGTAGGGGCGGGATCGTAACCGTGACGGTGACGTCTGCCGATGAGATTATTATTGGCGCTGCGGATGGCGAGATCATCGAGGGTGGCACAGGCAATGACTGGATCGATGGCGGTGATGGTGACGACACGATCTATGGCGATTCGAACGTCGCGGCGGATAACGGCTTTGGCGGTGTAATCGCGGCGTCAGCCGATGGCAACGATACGCTTTACGGTCGTGCCGGCAATGACAACCTCTATGGTGGCGGTGGCCATGATGTCCTGAATGGCGGGGCCGGAAACGACTTTATGAATGGTGGTTCGGGTCTCGATGGGGTGAGCTATTACGGAGCATCAAACGGTGTTACGGCCGACTTGGCAGGCATTATTGCAGCGACCGGCGATGCGGTCGGTGATGTTTACCGCAACATCGAAAATCTGTTTGGTACCAGCAAGAAAGACTTCCTGTATGGCGATGATGCCAAGAATGAGCTCTTTGGCATGGGCCATGACGATTATCTGTTTGGCCGTGATGGTGATGACAACCTCTATGGTGGCGGTGGCCATGATGTCCTGAATGGTGGGGCCGGAAACGACTTTATGAATGGTGGGTCGGGTGATGATCTGTTCGTTTTTGAGAACCTCGACTCTAATGACAGCATCGCGCGGTTCAATGGTGGGGCTGGGGCGAGCGATCGCCTCGATCTTAGTGATTTCGATCTACTCTCAATCTACAACGACTTTAATGATTTTATGGCAAACGCTGCCGACGACAGTAGCGGCGATACCGTCCTGCGCCTTGATTCTGACGATACTGTCACTCTCATCGGCGTCGCCATAAACGAAATCGATCAGGACGATTTGTTGTTTTAACGCGTAAGCGGTCTTCTGCCGGCAATTGCGGGAATAGAAGATGAGAACAAACAACTAAAATGATTTCATCGTTTGGCAATAATAGCGGCGATGCTGATGCTTAGGCGGCATAACCAATACTGAAAGAAATTACTCAAATATTGGTGTTTATATAGGCGACGTGAGAGATGTTGCCATGGATTTTTAAATTTGTACCGTCATACATCTTCGTCAAAGGTAAGATCCTGAAACGGGTGCTGTTCAGCCGTATCCAACGTTTTGGTGAACGCCCTGTAAGGCCTGTGTAGCGATCGGGTTGCCAGAACTTGGAATGCACGCAGACGGTTATTATGATTGTGTTGTGCGTAATCGACTTCTTCGTACTTGTAATAACGCTGTAATAGCCGCAGGGCTCTTCGGACCGATGGCATGTGACTATCATCGAAGGCTATTGTCCCGCCGGTTTGAAGAAGCTGATTGGCGAAATAAATTTCCTGTGCCAAGTGGTCGAAGGTCTTCCAGCCATCGACGAAAACGAAATCAAACTTATCTCCCGCCAAAAATTTTTCGGGTAGGACCTTGTTGCTATTTTCCTGGATGAGCTGGTGGCGCGATGTATAGCCAGCGTCCGCCAAAAGCCTTAATCCCGGTGCGACGGCGTTGTCGTCATCAATGCAGATCGATGTGACCTGACCATCATGTTCAGCAACCGCAGAACACATATAAAGCGCCGTGCTTCCAGTATGAAAACCAATTTCAAGACAATCCCTGTATCCGTTTGTTCGAATAAGGGAAAAGAGCAAGTCGCCTTCCGACATCGGGCAGAACGGGAGACCGCCATGTCTGACGGACTCTATTGTCTCGCGGACATTCTGCGTTTCGGCGAGCGGCTCATAACGCAGAAAATTTTTAAGCCAGGTTTTCAAAGGTCCCACTTCCAAAATTCTTGTGCAGTAATCGTCTAGCAGAAATTCGTCTTTTTTTCGATGCCCCTTGGCATGCAAATATCAGCGCCAAGAGGCAATAAAATCAATGTCCGGCGATAGCCATGTCGGAAAAAGAATGAGATTATCGCGCCAACAAATTTTGAATTGGGAGTGAAACCATGAGGAACACGCTGGACGGTGGCGAAGCGATTGTCGAGGCCTGCCGAAAGCTTGAATGCAAATACATCCTTTCATCGCCGGGTACCGAATGGGCTCCGGTGTGGGAGGCGATGGCCAACCAAAAACAATCCGGCAATAGCGGTCCTGTTCTGATGGATGTATGGCATGAGACGTTGGCGGTCGATATCGCCATGGGCTACACGATGGTGACCGGCGAAATGCAGATGGTGCTGCTTCATGCAGGCGCCGGATTACTGCAGGGCAATATGGGAATTCACGGAGCATTCTGTGCTGGGATTCCTATGGTGGTGATCTCCGGCGAGTCGATGACCTATGGCGAACAGACAGGATTCGATCCGGGTGCCCAGTGGATCAACAATCTTAGTATTGTTGGCGGCACGACGCGTTTGGTGGAGCCTATCGTTAAGTACGCCTCAATCGCCGGCAGCCCCTATACAATTTATGAAAGCATCGTCCGCGCAGGAGAGATGGCACAACGCGCACCAACAGGCCCAACCTATCTGTCGGTTTCAACAGAGACACTGATGGATGAATGGGTAGCACCGGAGAACGCGCGGACGGTTCCGGCAGCACCGCGGATGCTGACCGCTCCAGAGGATATTGAAGCGCTCGCAAATAGTCTTGCGACGGCCAAAACGCCCGTCGTGTTGACCGAAGCGGCTGGACAGGACCCCGCCGCCTATCAGGCGTTGCTCGATCTGTGTGAAATGCTTTCATTGCCGGTGGTTGAAAACATTGGCGCGCTTTTCGCCAACTTCCCCAAGGGCCACGCACTGCATCAAGGACACAATTTCAAACAGTTCTGGGAAGAGGTCGACCTGGTGATGGTTATCCGCATGCGGGCTCCGTGGTATCCGCCAAGCGACCGGCCACCAAATGCGACAATTGCCTTTATCGATGAAGACGTACATCGGACATCGATGGTCTATCAAAGCCATCAGGCGGATATCTATCTCGAAGGCAATGTTGCACAGACGTTGCGCGACCTTGCAGCGGCAATGCAGCAACGCGGCATCGACGGGGCAAAGGTCAAAGCACGGCTTGAAAAATACTCTGCATCGCATGACTCCCTGATGGAAAAACGCGCTGCAGAACATGCTGAAGCCCGTAAGAGCACGCCGATTGATCCGGTCTGGCTGTGCGCCTGTCTTGGCGAGGTTATGCCTTCGGGAACGAGTTATGTCGATGAGGTAACAACCCATACTGGATTGTTGCGCCAGCATATTATGTGGAATGAACCGCAATCGATTTTTAGCCGGCAGGGCGGCCTCGGGCAGGGGTTGGGACTAGCCATTGGTGTCAAGCTTGCCAAACCGGAATCACCCGTCGTTGCGATTATAGGCGATGGCGCGTTTCTTTATAATCCGGTGCTGCAAAGCCTGGGTGCGGCTCGTGATTTCAAGCTGCCAATCATGACGGTGATTTTCAACAACAGTAAGTATGCCGCCATGCAGAACATGCATCTCAAGATGTATCCCGAGGGGATCGCTGTCGATACCGATGTTTTCCACGGTACGCATATTCAGGCACCCGACTTTACCAAGGTGGCCGAAGCGTTCGGTGCTTATGGCGAACGGGTCGAAGATCCCGAAGAGGTACAGCAGGCGTTAAAGAACGGATTGCAGGCTCTCGATGAAGGCCGTAGCGCTATCATCGACGTTGCGATCAAATAGAGTTAGTTGTCACGAATTTATTACCCCCCCACCAAACCGGTGCGGGGGTTTTTATATCTCGATTCCCAGCGCAATCCAGATCAGCCGCAACGCAAGCAATGTACAAATCGTCTTGAAGATTGTCCGGAAGCTTCGCTCTTTCATATAATTTAAGGCTTTGCTGCCGACGTAGCTTGCGGCGATCGCTGAGGCGACCATCGCCAGCATCAGTGGCAGATAGGCGGCCAGCGCAAAGCCGAGAAATCCAAATGCGATCAGCTTCAGAACATGGACGATGGCCATCAGCGTTGAGAAGGTTGCGACATGGTTGCGGCGGTCGGCCGCTTCTGCGGCGACGAAAGGCGCAACGAGTGTTCCTGTAGCGCTAACAAATACGCCGAGAAAAGTTGCGAAAAAACCAACGATGGCAAATCGGCTTTGTCTGCCGCCGATTTGACTCATCGATGGCATCCACAAAAAAATCAAAACGAATAGACCGAGAAGACCTTGAAGAACCGCTATCGGCAATGAAATAAAAATATTTGCGCCAAGAATGCCCCCGAAAATACCTCCTAAAATAAAGGGCAGCAGCACGGGCCACATAACATATTTCCACATAAAGAATATGCGGCTTGTGTTGCCTCCCATCTGCACCACCGTATGGAGCGGGATGGAGATAACCGGCGGAAAGATCGTCGCCAACGTGACCATCATCAGCAAACCACCGGCCGCACCGGTAGCGATACCGACGAAGGCCGTAAAGGCGGCAAAAACCGTCAGCCCAAAGAAGAGCCAGACATTGACGTCTGGCACACCGAGAAACGCTGATTCCATTTCTTACTAGTAGCATTCGCTTTTCATTGTGGCCAATCCGACGGCTGGTCCCTTGCCCCTATGGACGGGAGGCTGTAAACCATCGTCACCGCGCGGCGAGTTGTATCCTCGGTGCCGGGCATAAATATTATGAATCAAATCGACCGCCCCCAAAATATCCGCCTCGGCATTATCCTGATGATTATCGGGCTCGCGCTTTTCACCACCGGTGAAGCCATCGTTAAGGGATTGGCCCCCCATTACGACATCACCCAAATCGTTTGGTCGCGTTACATTTTCCACGCGGTAGTAACATTCATTCTGTTTTCCCGTTCGGGAATTTTCAAGCTCGCCAAGACGACACGGCCATGGCTGCATACTTCGCGATCCGCGCTGATGCTGATAGCCACAAGCCTTTTCTTTTTTGCGCTGCGCTATCTGCCGCTCGCCGACGCGGTAGCAATTCTTTTCATCGCACCCATCATGATTACGGCGTTTTCGATCCCTATCCTCAAGGAGCATGTCGGATGGCGGCGTTGGGCGGCTATCTTTGTCGGTTTTATCGGCGCGATGATCATCATCCGGCCCGGCGGCGTTGCCACGCATTGGGCAGCGCTTTTGCCCTTCGGTTCCGCTATCTGTTACGCCGTCTACCAAATTCTGACCCGCATTGCGGCACGGACGGACAGCACTCAGACCAGCCTGTTCTGGACCTCCGTATTTGGTGTATGTGTGACATCCCTGTTTGTGCCATTTGCCTGGACGCCGCCGACCGCTATCGATTGGGTATTGATGATGGGGCTTGGTAGCGCCTATGGCATTGGACACTATTTGCTGATCCGCGGTCTTGAAATTGCACCGGCGTCGCGTCTGTCACCTTTTCTCTATACACAGATCATCTGGGCGACATTTTTCGGCTTTGTCTTCTTCGGACAATTCCCCGATATGACGACGATTGGTGGTGCGGCCGTCGTTATTTCCAGTGGTCTCTATATCTGGTGGCGGGAAACCAAACAGGCAGCTGAAGACGCTAAAGACTAATTTGATGCCCGGACAGCACTGCCACAGCGTTTGTCAAAATTTATCTCATAATTTCAGGATTGGGATTAAACACACCGGCCGCCGGGTATTGATTAGGCCATTTCAGATCGTAGCCAAGTTCGCGAGCTGCGTGCCGCACAAAATAGGGATCAAACAAGTGTCCCTTGCCGACACAACACAGATCGGCTCGCCCTTCGGCAATGACGCCATTGATTTGTTCTGCAACCGCGAGATTGCCAACTGTCATCGTCGGTATATTCGCTTCCTGGCGGATTTGTTCGCTAAAGGGTGTTTGAAATAGCCCTGGTGTAACCGGCCGTCGATCGCTCGTGACGTTACCGCTTGAAACATCAATGATATCGAGCCCGGCGGCTTTAAACATCTTGGCGATTTCAACACCATCTTCGATCTGGTTGCCATCGTCATTCCAGTCAATGGCGGAGATGCGCGCGGACACCGGTTTTTCATCTGGCCATACTGACCGTACCGCGTTGAAGACCTCCAATGGAAATTTCATCCGATCTTCAATAGAGCCGCCATAAGCGTCAGTTCTTCTATTTGATAAGGGAGACATAAAGGAGGACAGGAGATATCCATGTCCCGCATGTAGCTCGACAAGGTCAAAACCTGCTTCGTTTGCCCGTTCTGCTGCGCTGGCAAAATCATCAATGGCTTTAGCGATGTCGCCCTGATTCATTTCGCGCGGAGTTTCACTATCAGGACCAAACGCGACCGCACTCGGTCCGACAATTTCCCACTTCTCTTCATCGGTCAGTGGTGTATCGCGTTTCCAGGCGATCGGTTCGCAGGCCTTTCGACCCGCGTGGCCAAGCTGCATACCTATTTTTGCACCGGTACGCGTATGGACAAAATCGACGACGCGTTTCCAGGCATCAACATGCTTGTCGTCATACATACCGGCATCTCCGGGAGAGATGCGCCCTTCGCGCGACACCTGGGTCATTTCCGTCATGACCAGCCCCGCACCACCCATAGCGCGGCTCCCAAGATGGACGACATGAAAATCTGTAGGTGTGCCATCTAGGTCATCGGCGGAGTACATGCACATCGGCGACATCACTACCCGGTTGCTGACAGTCATTTCGCGAAGGCTAAAGGGCGTAAACATGGGCGGGATTTCAGTATTCGAGTCGTCTGGCATTCGGTTCTCCGGTGAATCACATTGGCAGCGAGCTTACACCGGTATCATTCGTTAACAAGGGCGCGCTGGCGACACGGACGGGGTCGGAGTAAACTTGGTAAAACATTTAAATTACCGCGCTGACAAATTGCGGCGCACGAATAAGCCCAGGTAATCAATAATGGCCACTCCTACCGGAGGATCTTCCGCAATAGCGTCCCCCGCCGTCATGGCAACGGCCTTTATGGTGCTGGCCGGCGCATTGTTTGCGTCGATGCATGGCACGGTGCGTCTGGTTTCTTTCGACCTCCATCCCTTTGTGATCGCGTTTTTCCGTAACCTGTTTGGCTTTCTTATCCTTGTGCCGCTGCTCATGCGAGGCGGCATAGGGATGTTCAAGACCAAACGTATTGGCTTTCATACCCTTCGATCAGGGATTAATACGGTCTCTATGCTGTGCTGGTTTATGGCACTTTCCCTTATTCCTCTGGCGGACGCCACAGCGCTCAATTTAACCGGCCCACTATTCGTTACGCTGGGGGCGATGGTGGCTTTCGGAGAGCGCGTTCGTATTTGGCGCTGGACGGCGTTGCTTATTGGTGTTTTGGGCGCCCTCATGATTATTCGCCCCGGTTTTGATGAAGTGAATATTGGCGCGCTTCTGGCCATCGCCGCCACCGCGACGGCAGCAGTCTCCAAACTCTGTGCCAAGAGCCTGACCAAGACTGAAGATCCAACCACAATTGCTGCCTACGTACAGTTTCTGATGACGCCCGTTACTTTCATTGTCGCCTTGTTTTATTGGCAAATGCCAACATTCAATCAACTGCTTGGTCTCATTGCGATAGGGACTTTTGGGAGCCTCGGTCATCTTTTTACGGCTAAAGCCTATGCGATTGCTGAATTAAGCTTTGCTGAGCCCATCGTGTTTACCCGCATGATCTGGGCGACGATTTTTGGTTATGTCGCGTTTTCGGAAGTTCCCGACATCTGGACCTGGGCGGGCGCCCTAACCATCGTCACTGCCACGACAATTATTTCCTACCGCGAGCGGGTAAACAAAAAGGCGTCTTCCGATGGTTGATCGCGCCTTTTTGTTCATGGTTTATTGCCGCTGAGGAACCAGGCGAAGAAATGGCTGAAATTAATTTCTATGGCAATAGGGGATATCCTGATCTCCACGACCATATCGCGGCGTTGCGCGAAGCAGATCTGCTTTATGAGATCGACGCGCCGGTAAACAAAGATACGGAGCTAAAACCGCTCGTTCGTTGGCAGTTTCGTGGCGGTATTCCCGAGTCTCAGCGCAAGGCATTTCTTTTCAACAATGTCACGGATAGTCGTGGCAATAGCTACAAAATCCCGCTTGTTGTGGGTGCTTTGGCGACGACGCCTGAAATTTACGGTATTGGAATGGGTGTTCCCGTCTCTGAGATTGGCGACCACTGGAAACAGGCTCTTGCCGCACCCTTGCCACCGGTGGAGGTCGATGATGCGCCTTGCCATGAAATTGTTTTGACCGGTACGGATCTCGATGGCGAAGGGAAAGGCCTTGATGCGTTGCCCGTACCGATTTCGACACCCGGTTTTGACGTTGGGCCATATTTAACGGCGACGAGCTGTATTACGCGTGACCCAGAAACCGGCGTGCAAAATATGGGGACCTATCGTGGCGGCATAAAAGCACCGGACCGGATCGGGCTGAAGATGTTCGTTAACTTGCGACAGGGCGGACATGCTCATTGGGATAAATACAAAGCACGTGGCGAAAAAATGCCGATGGCCATTATGGTCGGTAGCCCGCCATCACTCGCTTATGTGAGCCCGCAAAAAATTCGCGAAGGCGTTGATGAAGTTGCCGTTGCTGGCGCGCTCGTTGGCGCACCGATCCGCGTCGTAAAAGCGAAGACCGTCGATCTATTGGTTCCAGCAGACGCGGAGATTGTCATCGAGGGCTTGCTCGATTTCGATTTGCTTGAGCCAGAGGCACCTTTTGGCGAAAGCCACGGTCATATCAATCTTGAAGAGTATAATTTTATTTTCGAGGTAACGGCGATTACACGCCGCAAGGACGCCATCATGGCGTCTATTATTTCCCAGGTGACGCCGTCGGAATCGAGCGTCATCAAGCGCGTGGCAATGGAGCCAAAATTCCTCAACCATCTGACGGATCATCTCGGTATTAAGGGTCTAAAGCACGTTTCTTTGCATGAGCCTTTGACCAATATTCGCCGGCTCGCCTTTTTAGTATTTGAGCGCGGTGTGCCGACAACCGAAATCTGGCGCGCGCTGTATGGTGCAGCGCATTTTGATTCTGCTTGCGGAAAATACGTAATCGCCGTGAATGAGGACATCGATCCCGAGCAGGGCGATGCTGTCTTCTGGGCTCTGGCTTACCGTGCCAATCCGGCGCTTGATGTCGAAATTCTTAAACATCGCGATCGTGGCCATGGCCCGGCGTTGGAACGCGGTGATGGTCAAGATGCGACGATGCTGATCGATGCGACGCTAAAATCCGATATGCCGCCGATCGCCCTGCCGACAAAAGAGTTCATGGAGGGTGCCAAGGATTTATGGGAAAAACTCGAGCTGCCGCCGTTAAAGCCGGAAAGCCCGTGGCATGGCTATTCGCTAGGTGATTGGTCGGATGAATGGGAAGAAATGGCGAAACGTGCAGTTGAAGGCCGCTATATGGAAAATGGACGTCGTAGTGCACAATTGCGCCGAAATGATGTTGCACCAAACACGTCGATCCGCGATGTTCCTCGAGCCTCTGGAAACTAGTAGAGATAGCGAATGAGCGAAGAACTACAAGAAGCCTTAAACCTTGCCGGAGATGCAGTTTCCCGGGCTGCCGATGGAACGGTTCAGCTGGTTGGATCGGAATGCGGTGAATGCGGCAAAAACGTTTTTCCGCCGACAGATGTTTGCCCTCAATGTATGTCGGAGAACCTCTCTTCCCGAAAGCTAAGCGCTCAAGGAAAACTCTATTCATGGTCCGTCGTTCATGCAGCGCCAAAAGGCTGGGATTTGCCATTTATCGCGGCCTATGTCGATTTACCGGAGGAAGTTCGGGTTTTTGCCCACATCGTCGATGCGGATCCAGAAGCTCTTGAAATGGAAATGCCCGTCGAAGCACGTATCGCGGTGCTTGGCAGTGATGAGAGTGGCACCGCTATTGAAAGTTATGCTTTCACCCCTGTTACAAAGGGAGACAGCTGATGCGCGATGTAGCAATTGTTGGTGCCGGGATGGTGCCGTTTGGCAAATATCAGGAGAAAACTCTCGCTGATATCGCATGGCCAGCTGTCAAACAGGCCGTTGAAGATGCCGGTATTAAAAAGACCGATATCGAAGCGACATATTGCGGAACTGCGTTGGGCGGAATGATGTCGGGGCAGCGCATTCTCAAAAAACTCGGCATCACCGGCTTGCCGATCATCAATATCGAGAATGCGTGCTCATCAAGTTCCACCGCCTTCCGCGAAGCATGGATAACCGTTGCTGCCGGTGTCTATGACGCGGTGTTGGTTATTGGCGTTGAAAAACTCACTAAATTTGGCGGCGGAACCCTGCCGCTGGAAAAGGAAGATTGGGAAGTCTCGCACGGCCTGGTTATGCCCGCGCTCTACGCCATGCGGGCGCGACGCTATATGCATGAATACGGGCTTACCGAAAATGATATTGCTGACGTTTCGGTCAAGGCACGAAAACATGGGGTGTGGAACGAAGACGCGCAATTCCGCAAAGAGGTGACACGCGAAGAAGTGCTCGCGTCTCGCCCCGTTGCCGATCCTTTAAAACTGTTTCACTGCTGTCCGTCAGGCGATGGTGCCGCCGCTGTTGTTATCTGCTCTGCCGAAAAAGCAAAACAATATTCGGCTGAGCCCATTCGTGTCATTGGTTCTGAAATCAATTCCGGAAAATACATGACCGGTTATCGCGATATGACATCGCCTGAAATTACGTTGCGCGGTGCGAAACAGCTTTATGAGGAGGCGGGGATCGGGCCCGAAGATGTTGATCTGGCCGAGGTCCATGATGCGTTTGCAATTGCCGAATTGCTCTATTACGAAGCGCTCGGATTTTGCGCCAAAGGCGATGCGGCGAAATTGCTGGCAGATGGCGAAACTTCTGTTGGCGGCAAAATTCCCGTCAACCCAAGTGGCGGCTTATTGTCGAAAGGTCATCCCATCGGCTCGACAGGCGTTGCACAAATCGTTGAAATCGTACGCCAGCTGCGTGGCCAATGTGGCCAGCGGCAGGTTGAAGGCGCCAAGGTTGGTTTGACACACTGCACTGGTGGTGGTGTGTCGGGTTTTGACCATGGTGTCTGCTCCATCAATCTCTTTGCGCGCTAGAAAAAACGGAAAGAAGAAGCCATGGGAGCAAAGCTATTCGGTGCCGCTGTAAAGCGGTTGGAGGATCCGGATCTTTTAACTGGCAATGGCCAGTTCACGGACGACATTCGTGTCGAAGGCGCGCTGCATGCTGTTTTTATCCGTAGCCCGTATCCGCATGCACGGTTCTCGAGAATTGATAAATCAGCGGCTGAAGCGATGGAGGGGGTCCACGGTGTCTTCACGCTGGATGATTTTCCAAAAGATATTCAGGAAAACAAACTCCTACTGTTACTGCCCAATCCCGCAATAACCCAGCCAATGATGCCGTATCTTCTCGCCAAGGATGAGGTGCATTTTGCGGGTGAGCCCATCGCCTGTGTTGTTGCCGATACACGTTATATCGCGGAGGATGCCGCAGCAGCGGTTGAAATCGATTGGGAGGTTTTGCCTTCCGCTTCCGACGCGCGAGATGCCGTACAACCCGGTGCACCCCTCAGTCACACCGGGGCGAGAGACAATATTTCTGCGCGTTTCGTAAACGAGTATGGCGATGTTGATACTGCCTTTGCGAGCGCCGCACATACTGTTGCGGTCTCAATTCGCCATCATCGTGGTGGTGGTCATTCAATTGAAGGCCGAGGTGCACTCGCACTCCACGACAATGATGAAGGTCGCACTATGTTGTGGTCGGCAACGCAAGCACCGCATCAGGTAAAGCGGAATATCATTGGTGTCCTTGACTGGAATGAGAACGAAATCGATGTCATTGCACCTGAAGTAGGTGGCGGGTTTGGTCCCAAGGCAATGTTCTATTCGGAAGAAGCCGTGGTTCCGTTTATCGCACGCAAATTGGACCGGCCTTTAAAATGGATCGAGGACCGCCGTGAACATTTTCTTTCGGCGAGCCAGGAGCGCGATCAGTATTGGGATGTTGAAGCTGCATTCGATTCTGAAGGAAAGTTGCTCGGCGTTCGCGGGACGATGATCCATGATACGGGTGCTTATGTGCCTTGGGGTATTGTGACACCGCTAATTGCCTCTACCACAGTTCCCGGGCCTTACGTTCTTCCCAACTTTAAACTCGAAACCATTGTCGCACTGACCAATAAGGTCCAGGTGACGCCGGTACGTGGAGCTGGTCGTCCCCAGGCGGTATTTGCCATGGAACGGTTGATGGATAAGGCAGCGGAAAAGATTGGCATTGATCCTGCTGAGCTTCGGCGCCGGAATCTGATTCCGGCTGAGGAAATGCCCTATAAGGTTGGGCTGGTTTTTCGCGATGGTAAACCGGTTATTTACGATAGCGGTGATTATCCCCGGTGCCAGTCGGAAGCTTTGGAGAAAATCGACTATGCCGGTTTTGTAGAGCGGCAGAAGACTGCACTCGGAGAAGGCCGTTATATCGGTATCGGTATCGGGAATTATGTTGAAGGCACCGGACTTGGTCCTTTTGAAGGTGCCACGGTTCGAATTGCACCGTCCGGGAAAATATTTTTGATGACTGGCGCTGCGCCTCAGGGGCAGGGCCATCGCACAACAATGGCACAGCTTTGTGCTGAAAAGTTTGGTGTCGATATCGCAGACGTTGAGGTCCACCTTGCGGATACCACCAAAATAGCACATGGCGTCGGCACATTCGCCAGCCGGATTGCCGCCAACGCGGGCCCATCGGTTCATCTGGCGGCGATGGATGTCCGGGAAAAGGCCCTGAAGGTTGCAGCCTATCTTTTAGAAGCCGCAGAAGAAGATATTGAGCTGGAAGATGGGAAGGCATTCGTTCGGGGTGTACCCGAGATGAGCAAGACCCTGGGTGAAATCGCACACGCCGTGGCGGGATCACCAGGATTTGCCATGCCACCCGGATTCGAACCTGGCCTCGAAGCGACGCATTATTTTTCCCCCGAACAATCGGCATATTGCAACGGTTCTCATGTCGCTGAGGTCGAGGTTGATATTGAAACTGGCCATGTAGAAATTCTGCGGTACGTCATCGCGCATGATTCAGGCAGTTTGATCAATCCGCTCATCGTTGATGGTCAGGTGCAGGGCGGCTTGGCCCACGGCATCGGCAATGCGCTATTCGAAGAACAACATTTTGATGAAGACGCCAATCCGCTGACAACAAACTTTGGCGAATATTTGATCCCCGGTGCGGGCGAAGTGCTGGACGCTGAAACGATCCATGTTGAATCGCCTTCGCCTTTGAATCCTCTGGGCGTCAAAGGCGCCGGAGAGGGTGGTACAATTCCGGCAGCGGCCTCAATCATCGCTGCTGTTGAAAATGCCCTAAAGCCCTTTGGTGCGGATCTGATGAACGTACCTGTAACACCGTCGCGAATCGTTGAGGTAGTGCAGGCGGGTAGCACAACACCGGCGGTGGAATAAACGATAGCATGACGGAAACAGCGAAAGACAGAATTCGCCCAGGCCCGCTAAACGGGATCAAACTGTTGGACCTGACACAGTTCCTCGCGGGCCCTTTCAGCACGCAAATCTTTGCCGATCTTGGCGCGCAGGTGATCAAGCTGGAAGCGCCGGCCGGCGATTGGTCGCGCACCTTACCGCCGCATTTTGTTGATGAGGAAAGCTGCTACTACCTGTCGATTAATCGCAACAAGGAAGCTGTTGTCATTGATATGAAAGCGCCAGAGGGTTTGGCGCTGGTCAAACGACTCGCAGAGCAGTGCGACATTATAATGGAGAATTTCAGACCGGGCGTCCTCGATCGGTTGGGCCTGACATATGATGATCTTTCTACTCGCAATCCCGGGCTGATCTGGGCGTCAATTAGCGGCTTCGGGCAAACCGGGCCATATCGTGAAAGGCCTGCCTACGACATGATCGTGCAAGCGATGTCCGGCGGAATGAGTCTTACCGGCGAAGTAGGCCGTGCCGCGGTGCGTGCGGGAATGCCCATCGGGGATCTGACGGCAGGCATGTATGCCGCCATTGGATCTTTGGCGGCACTTGAAGAACGCCGCAAAACCGGCAAGGGCAAGTTCGTTGATATTTCCATGCTCGATTGCCAGGTCGCATTGTTGACCTATCAGGCAGCCTACTATCTGCATTCTGATGAAGTGCCGGGCCGTCAGGGTCGTGGACATGAATCTATCCCGACCTACCGATCCTTTGCCGGTGCAAACGACACCGAGTTAGTGATTTGCGCCAATACCGAGCGCATGTGGAAGGGGTTGTGCGACGTACTTGGTCTTCAGAAACTTATCGAAGATGACCGGTTTCTGACCAATGAACACCGGCACCAGAACCGTGAGCACCTGTGGCCAATTCTGGAGGAGGCGTTCGCGACCAAAGAAGCAAAAGAATGGGTTCAGCCTCTTTTGGATGCGGGCGTTCCGGTTGGAGAAGTCAACACCCTTGCTGACGCCTTGTCTGATACGCAGGTCGTGCATCGCCAGATGGTGTTGGATCTCGATGGTGGTGGCGAACGCAAGGCCCGTGTCGCGGGGAATCCCATAAAGTTTATGGGAGAGGATATCCCGCCCCATAGCTACCCTCCTCTATTGGGTGAACACAGTCGAAAGGTATTCCGGGAGGTGCTCGGTTTAAGCGATGAGGAGTTCGATAAATATCACGAACAAGGAATTATCCTCGAAGCCGGTGACCGGAAATCTAGGTAAAAGTCTACAAAGGATGACGACATGAGCGACGGATATTCAGTAACGCAAGATGGCGCGATTGCACGGGTAACATTTGAGCGTCCGGAAAAAGGTAATCTTTTGACACTTCCGATGCTCACCGAGATCGCAAAAGATATTCGTACGGCCGGGACTGATCCTGCGATCAATGCGATGGTTGTGCGGGGAGTAGGAGATGATTTTTGCAAGGGGCGCGATCCAGACGGTGCGCCGGAAGGATCACCAACCACGGCCCTCGAAATGCGGGACGCCCTGATCGAACCAATCCTGGGGGTGTATTCCGCCATCCGGGAATCCGAAGTGCCGGTGATTACGGGCGTGCAGGGCCTAGCCAATGGGCTCGGCTGCGGCATTACAGCCATATCCGACGTATCGATTGCTGCCGATAATTCCCGTTTCGCGATGCCTGAGATGCGCGCCAACCTGCCGCCTACTTTGGCTATGTTGGCCCATTTGGATCGCATCCCACCGAAATCGCTGCTCGGCATGGTTTACTCAACAGATACGATTGACGCCGATAGAGCGGTTTCTATCGGGCTCGTTAGCGAAGTCGTACCGCTTGCGGAACTTGATGGAGCGGTTGAGGGCCTTCTGGAGAAATTGGCTGGCTATGAGCGCGCATCCGTTGTCACATGCAAATCATATTTACAGCGCGCAAAGCAGGCGGATTATAACACCGCGAATGATCTTGCCGGAAATTTACTGTCTGTCGTTCTATCGTCGCGCAAATAAAATTATTTGCTGCCACCGCCAGACTTTTTCTTGAATTCCTGACGCCATTTGAAGGCTGCACGCCGAGCGGCGGAAATAACGTTGCGCGGAAATTATTTGGTGAAATTTTTGGCAAAGTCCCGAGCACCCTGGTGACCTTGTTGCACAGCGATCATCAGCCACTTTAGGCCCTCATCGGTGTTCTTCTCTATCCCTTCTCCGAGCGCTAGCGCGGCGCCGTATTCTTTCTGCGCACCAACATGACCGCTATTGGCGGCTTCGCCATAAAGTTCCACAGCTTTCTTAGCGTCTTTTTTAACGCCGAAGCCAGCGCCATACATCCCGCCTAATAAATATGTAGCTTCTGGATCGCCCTTCGCTGCTGCCGGTCTTAACTCCTTCAGTGCGACCGCGAAATTTTGGTTCTTTAATGCTCTCTTGCCTTCGGCGGTACCTGCGTGTGACAGGTTGGTGACACAGAAAGCAAAAAGCAAAGTCGTGAAAATTTTCATCATTTTTGCTGTCCTGACTGAAAATCTGCGATACCCCAAAACCGAAATGTATGATTCGGTCCGATCACATTCTGAGATTTAGGATAATTCGGGGGGCCAATTCAATAATATTTCGCAATCGCAGCTTACGCTTGGTTTAATCGGATGTGAGTCCTGGAACCCACAAAATGTCGGCTTTGCCGTTTTCGTTCTCGGTGCGTGCGGCCACAAAAAGCAGATCGGATAACCTGTTTAGATACTGGAGAGCGAAGTGATTTATCTGTTCCGCGGTTGCCAAGGCAATCGTTGCGCGTTCGGCTCGGCGGGCAACGGCTCGTGCGAGATGGATACGCGCTGCTGCTTCCGATCCACCGGGGAGAATAAAGGAAGTCAGTGGCGACAGTGTGGCGTTGAGCATGTCAATTTCTGTTTCCAGTCGCGTAACCTGGTTTTTGCTGATACGCAGCTTTCCTTCTTCTGTATCCACTCCAGGGGTTGCAAGATCGGCGCCAAGGTCAAACAAGTCATTTTGGACGCGTGATAAAATTTCGGACAAGCTATGATCGCTGGGAATCACAGCGCGTGCAAAACCAATCGCGCTATTAGCTTCGTCAACATCGCCGATCGCCGCAATCCGCTGCGAGGTTTTTGACAAACGCGTACCGTCGCCTAGCGAAGTTTCACCTTTGTCGCCGCCGCGCGTGTAGATTTTGTCGAGTTTGACCATTGTTTGCCCCTGAAGGTGATTTTACCGAACGAGTGTCAACGTCGCGCCCGATACAGCATATCGTTTTAACCGGTTGAGAAAACTGATGCCGAGAAGAGATTCGTTCATTGGGGCGCGATTGACCAGTGCCTGGATGTTGCGGACAGATATTGTTCCGACCCTAATCTCCTTGAGTCGAATTGGAGCCGCGCTACCGATACCGTTTGCGGTTCGGGTTCGAAGAGAGAATGAGAGTTTTGACAAATCAATACCAATCCGTTGGGCTGCTGCTGGACTCAAGACAATGGATGTCGCACCAGTATCAACGAGAAAGGGTATTTTTGTGCCGTCCACCAAGGCCCGCACATGGAAGTGACCATCTGACTGCGCCCGAATTACAACGGTTCCGGGATCGGTTTCGATAGCGCGGCCCGGCATTAACTCAGCTGCAATTCGGGATCCGAAGTCGCTGAAATCGTCTCGTAAGCTGTAGCCGGCGACCAGTAAAATTCCCAGGCCAAGCCAAACTGCGGCGTATTTAAGCCAAACCAGCCCTGACTTTTTTCCTACATAATAGGAAAATCCCGAAGCTACCCAAACCAGCATTATCAGCAGTGCGACCAGTCGAATTTGCTCGTCTCGATTGTCTAGCGCTTCCGGCCGTTCACCTATAAGCCATAGTACCAAGGCGGTTAAACCTAATGCGCATAATCCCAATATGATCCAGCTGCGTTTTTCCATTACGCCGCTTCTCCTTTTACAATTAGCCGAACGCCACATGATCGGCGTTGGTGTTCGTAGGTGTTCTACTCTGCTATGTTAGCGCCGCGTCTGCGACAAATCGGCGTTTATCTATTACCAAATTCGTATCTATTAAGTGGCCCTTACTCTCCAAATCGCCAGCATTATTGCACCCCTCTTTGTAATAGCCGGCATTGGCTATATCTGGGGGCGTTCCGGTAGGCCTTTCGACACCACCATTGTAGGCATGCTGACGCTGAATTTTGGGGTGCCAGCGCTTATCTTCTCAACATTGACCAAACTCGAAATATCGTTGGGAGAGTTTGGCGAAATGATCGGAATCTTTAGCCTGTTTATGCTTGCTAATTTGGCAATTGGCGCTGTGATATTGCGCGCCTGTAAATTGGAGATTGCCGCATTTCTGCCGGCAATTTCCTTTCCAAATAACGGCAATATGGGTTTACCGCTTTGTTTATTTGCCTTTGGGGATACCGGGTTGGCCCTCGGAATTAGCATTTTTGTCATCATGTCGACGGCCAACGCGACAATTGGATTTGCTTTTGCCTCGGGAAAGTGGTCGCTTTCGACGACTCTCAAAACGCCACTTGTTTGGGTCATCGCAGCAGCCATCATTTTTATGGTGATGAATGTTCCGCCACCAAGATGGGTTGCCAACACGGCGCAGATCATTGGCGGGATGTCAATTCCGTTAATGTTGATCGCGCTTGGTGTTTCTCTGTCTCGGCTGGAGGTCAGAGATTTTAAAGTAAGCTTTTGGCTAGGCCTTGTCCGTTTATTGGTCGGATTTGGCCTTGGCGTTTTGCTGGCATGGTTGTTTGGACTTGAGGGTGCGGCCCGCGGCATCTTGATTTTGCAATGCACCATGCCACCTGCTGTCATGAATTATATTCTCGCCGCGCGTTTTGATCGCGAACCCAGCGGCGTCGCCGGTATCGTGGTCGTATCGACTTTTATGTCTCTAGCAACGCTACCCTTACTTATGCTTTTTGTGTTGGCGGGGTAGGGG
>CEUL01377364.1_pt1 | contig 32606 bp, 32 predicted proteins | sample 427021 | NCBI WGS metagenome assembly CEUL01 (sample SAMEA2622800, study PRJEB7988) | marine metagenome | isolation source: saline water (ENVO:00002010), including | reverse complement strand
TTAAATGTTTTAAATATAATTTATCCTTAAATATCCATAGGTTACTATAAAAAATATTTACCTAAGTATGGTTATTTATATCTAAAATTAATAAAAATTAACCATTATAAAATATTACAATATAGTTGGGGGTATGAAAATTATCTCATTGAATAAAAAAACAAATTCATTTTTTTCAGGTATTTCTTTAGCAGATCTTACAAATATTGCTTTAATTGCCCAAAAAGAATGGGGAATAGTCTCTAATGATCTTCGTCTAATTAAATATAGAGAAAATGCAATTTTCCAAACGACCATGATAGACGGTAATAAAGCTGTGATGCGAATTCATCGGCCAGGATATCATGGGAATCAAGAGATTTTATCAGAATTAAACTGGATGCGTGCATTAACAAAATCGGGAATATTAACTCCCGAGGTTATTCCTTCTTTAGATGGAAGAGACCTTGTTGTTTTAGATATAGAATGGTTATCAACACCTATCCAAGTTGATATGTTAGGATGGGTAGACGGTGAATTAGTTGGTTCACTTGAAAGTGATGGTCTAAGAATAGCAAAAAACAGACCTCTTAATATATATAGGCAGATAGGTTCTTTATTAGCTAAAATGCATGACCATGTTGAGTCATGGAATATGCCTAAAAGTTTTGTTCGTCATTCATGGGATATGAATAGTTTATTGGGTAGTGATCCTCTTTGGGGTAAGTACTGGGAATCTCCATTATTGGGTAAATACCAAAAAGATTTAGTGTTAGATGCTATGAAAAAAGCAAGTATAGAATTGCTTTCTTTTGACAAAAGCAAAAAGAACTACGGTCTTATTCATGCTGATTTGCTCCCTGATAATATTTTTATATCTAAACAGAACTTACTTCCAATAGATTTTGACGATTGTGGATTTGGATGGCATCTATTTGATTTATGTACGGTTACATTTTTCTTCTATGAGGAAAATAATTTTAATGAAATTGAAGAGGCGGTTCTTGATGGTTATACAATGCAGAGAACCCTTTATTATAATAATCCAGTAAATAGAGAGCTATTTTATCTATTACGTGGATTCACTTATCTCGGATGGGTTCATACCCGAAGAGATAATGATACATCAAAAGAAATATCTTCTCAGGTCATGTCTTCTGCATGCCTTATTGCTCAGAGGTATCTAAATAATTAGACATTAAAAAATTTACTTACTGAGTATTATCTGTTTACCAAAGTAAGCAAATTTTTTTGCTCTCTCCCCATAATCTTTAGCAGCCAATGAACTTGCATTCCCTGAAATTGATCTGGAGTAAACTCCTTGAGATATACTTGCTAGACGAAAGAAAGAAAATGCAAGGAAAAAATTCCAATTACTTGGAAAACTTGTTTTTGTTAGAGAAAAGTAATTCTCTAGATATTCTTCTTCTTCTGGTATTCCTTCTATTTTACAATTTTTTCCTTTTATTCCAAATAAATTATCCTCATCAATTGGTATATGCCAGGGAAGACAACTATATGCTAAATCAGCTAAAGGATGACCTATTGTGGAAAGTTCCCAATCTAAAACTGCAGAAATATTAATGTTTTTAGGATTAAAAATTATATTACCTAAGCGATAATCACCATGAACAAATGATTTGGGTGTTTCATTTGGACAATTTTCTTCGATCCATCCTATTAAAAAATCCATTTCTGGAATTTTCTCAGTTTGAGTTGATTCAAATTGGGATTTCCAAATCTTTATTTGACGTTTGATATAATTTACTGACTTTAAAGATCTAGATAAGGAATATTTATTAGGGTCTAATAGATGAAGATTTGCAAGTGTTGAAGATAAGGATAAGTAAATTTTATATCTAGTTTCTGGATTTTCAAAAGGTAACAAGGTATTAGTAAATACTTTACCTTGGATATATTCCATTATGAAAAATGGGGTCCCAATTACTGAGTCATCCTCACATAATGTGATCATCTTAGGCACTGGAACCTTAGAATTGAATAATTGAGACATTATGCGGTATTCTCTTTCTATTTGATGTGCCCCATAAACAAGTTCTCCATGAGGTTTCTTTCTTAAGACAAAGTTCCCATCTTTCGAAGTTACTAAGAATGTAGGATTGGATTGACCGCCTGGGAATTGCTTAAGACTTATGGGAGGAGATATCCCATAAGAGTTTATTTTAAGCCACGCCTCCAATTTAGATTTATCTACTAATTGCATTTATGATCTTTTTTTTATTATTTTCTCTTTTAACATTGTAGCCTTAAAGGCTGATTCTGAGTAAGTATTTTGTATTTTGTGGTATACTATTATGTAAGATATGTAAGGAGGGTAATAAATATGAGAAGATTCGGAAGACTAATCGAGAATTCTGAACTTTCTTCTATAACTTTTGACCATAATTCTAATATTAAGCAATTAATATACGATTTCGGAGTTATTTGTTTAAGATTCGAAGAGAAATTGACACCCGATAGGTTTCTAGAGATTGCTAGGTGTATTGGAGTCCCTAAGGAGCAATTACTAAGAGACCATCGATTATCTGGTTTCCCTGAAATCAGTATTATTTCAAATAAACAGAAAGATGTTCTTGGAAGCGGAAAAAAAATAGTACTAGGTAGTCATTGGCATACAGACGATTCTTATTTATCAAAGCCCACATCATTCACTCTTTTGCATAGTAATGTCATCCCAGGTGATGGAATGGGGGATACGGTATTTGCCGATACACAAGCGGCATGGTCTGAGCTGGATAGTGATTTTAAAAAAAATATATTAAAATTACGCGCAGTACATAAATATCAATCTCGTAGGAACAAATCTTTAGTGCCTTCACGTTCTAAAGATGAAAAGGATGAAAGTTCTGATGTTGTCCATCCGCTAGTCAGAGTTCTTCCGGAGAGCAATAAAGAATGCATTTATTTAAACCCTAATAGAATAGACCATATTTTAGATTTGCCTTTTCAAGAAGGTGACAAAATTTTAGATCAATTATTAGATTTTTGTACAAGTCCAAGGTTTATATATAAGCATAGATGGAAAGTTGGTGATGTTGTAATATGGGATAATAGAAGGTCTATGCATAAAGTTGAGTATAATTATGGCAACTCCTCTCGAGAGATGATGCGTATCTTATTAGAGGGATCAAAACCATAAGAGTAAATATATATATTTAAAAACTTTTAGGTCGTAAGGTTCATGCAAGATAGAGGTATTTTTGATTTTATAATTATAGGCGCTGGGTCAGCTGGTTGTGTTTTAGCAAATAGGCTTTCTAATGATCCAGGAACTAAAGTTCTGTTACTTGAGGCAGGTGGTCATGATAAATATTTTTGGGTAAATGTACCTATAGGCTATCTCTTTACTATGAATAATCCTCGAACTGACTGGTGTATGTCATTAGAGCCGGAAAGTGGATTGAATGGCCGTTCCTTAAAATATCCTCGTGGAAAATTACTTGGTGGATGTTCTTCAATAAATGGCATGATTTATATGAGAGGCCAGGCCAGGGATTATGATCAATGGCAACAGATGGGAAATATTGGATGGGGCTGGGATGAAGTTTTGCCATACTTTAAGAAGTCAGAAGATTATGCCCATGGTATCGATGAAATGCATGGTGTCGGGGGTGAGTGGAGAGTTGATGAGCAAAGGTTATCTTGGGAAATTTTATCAGCTTTTGAAGATGCTGCAGTAGAGATGGGAATACCAAGAACAAATGATTTTAATAGAGGCAATAATGAGGGTGTAGGATATTTTCAGGTAAATCAGAAAAAGGGTGCCCGATGGAGTTGTTCAAAAGCTTTCCTTAATCCAGTTAGAAATAGAAAAAACTTAGAAGTTTTGACGGGTGCTGAGGTATCAAAAATTAGATTTAATAACGATAGACAAGCAACTTCAGTAGAATATGTTCATAAGGGTCAATTTTATAGAACTGTAGCTACGCAAGAAATTATTCTCTCAGCTGGGGCTATAAAAACTCCACAAATAATGGAGCTATCTGGCATTGGCGATCCGGAAAAGCTTAAGCAAAACGAAATAGAGGTTGTTAATGCTTTGCCTGGAGTGGGGGAGAATCTCCAGGATCATCTTCAGATTCGTATGGTGTTTAAGGTTAATGGAGTGCCAACTTTAAATGAAAAGGCAAATAGTATTTTAGGCCGTGTTAGTATGGCATTAGAGTATGCATTATTTCGCTCAGGACCCCTCAGTATGGCCCCAAGCCAGATGGGTTGTTTTGTAAAATCTGACTCTATGCATGAAACACCTAACCTTGAATATCATGTGCAGCCATTAAGTGCTGAGACATTAGGTGCAAAGTTACATCCATTCCCAGCAGTAACTGCATCTGTTTGTAATCTGAGACCGCAGAGTAGGGGGACTGTGCATATAAGAAATAATGATTTTAAGTCATCACCCATAATAAAACCAAATTACTTAAGTGCAGTAGAAGATAAAACTATTGCAGTTAAGGGAATAAATATGACTAGAAAAATTTGTTCGCAACCTGCTCTTCGTAAATATAACCCTATAGAGATAAAGCCAGGAGATAATATTACTGATCATGAGGATTTAGTTAAGGCTGCAGGGGATATTGCAACTACGATCTTCCATCCTGTCGGAACTTGTCGTATGGGACACGATTCTTTGTCAGTGGTTAATGACAAGCTACAAGTTCATGGTGTAGATAAATTACGTATAGTAGATGCATCAATTATGCCAACTATAACTTCTGGAAATACAAATTCTCCCGTAATAATGATTTCTGAAAAAGCTGCAAGTATGATTCTTAGTAAACAATAATGACAAAAACTTATTTTAATTTTTTTATCATAAAGTTTATATTTTATTGCGTAGTCTAGATTTTAGTATTTTAATTAATTCTTTGTCACGATAGCTCTCAAGTTCTTGTATGTCTTTTCCATTACTAGAGTTTTCTATTCCTTTAATTAATTTATCACGTAATTCATCATCTAATTCAGGTTTACCAAGAGATAACCAGCGTTTCTTCTGGCTATCACCCAAATGATCCAGGTAATGCTTAATACCTCCTGCCCCCCCAGCTAAGTGATAGATCATGTGTGGCCCCATTGTAGCTAATCTTAATCCAGGGCCATTTACTACGGCAGAATCTATAGTTCCTGCATCTGCAATATCTTCGGCAAGGAGATGGACTGCTTCTTGCCATAATGCAGCGCTAAGACGGCCTGCTATATGACCACTAATCTCTCTTTTTAATTTAATCGGCGATTTTCCTGAAAGTTTGTAGAAATTAATAGCCCATTCTAAAATATATGGATCTGTCAAATCACCTCCAGACACTTCAACAAGAGGAATCAGGGTTACGGGGTTGTAGGGATGTCCGGTAAAGTATCTTTTGGCTGATTTACAATTTTTCTGTAAAGGTGTCACAAGGAGTGAAGATGTACTTGTAGCGATAGGAATATAATCTTCAGCTGCTTCGTCTAAATTATTAAATAAGTTTTGTTTTATTGATAGTTTATCTGGAGCGCATTCTTGAATAAAGTCTGCACCTTTAACTACATACTTTAAGTCCTTTGAAATTATTGGATCCGGTAATTTTTCTATATTAGATAATCCTGACTCAAATAAAAATCTTAAAGATCTATTAAATGATTCTATAATATACTCAAAATTTTCTTCATAAGGTTCAAAAATTTTCACACTATAATTCTGTGCAGTAAAAAAAGAAGCCCATCCCACTCCAATTACTCCACCACCAATTACCGCAATATTTTTTACAGATTCTGGATTTTTGTATTTTGATTTCATAGTAAATCCAAATTGTAATTAAAATGATTTAAAAAAATTTATAATCAAAAATATGAAAATATTTTGATATAATTATTTTATTTTAAATAAGGTTAAAATTTAATTATTAATCTTATTTTTTACCAAAGCCAGTCTATGCCCTCAAGGGATACGGGAGCTTCAGAGCTGGATTTAAGAGAATCAAGCTGTTTTACAAATTTACCATCAAGGTAAACTAGAGGGTCCACAAGTTCATCTATATGGACTTCTTTAACTAGGCCTATAAATGCTGTATGGCTACCAGAGTTTATGGAATCAGACATGCTACAGAATATATTAGCTTGTGCGCCCTCGAGAAAAGGCAAGCCGAGATGGCCTGATTTCCAAGACCCTTCTTTAAAACGCTTAGACCGAAGATCCTGGCTTGAAAATATTTCACACTGGTGTGTTTGATCCGTTTTTAAAATATTTACACAAAAAGCTTTACTTTCTAAAAGAGGTTTATGAAGAGAGGCTGAGCTATTAACTGCAGCAAGGATAGATAATGGTTCAAATGATAATGAGGTCACTGCAGTAGCAGCCATACCATAAAAATTGTCTTCTTGAGTAGTCGTAATTATTGAGATAGTTGACGCAAAACGCCTCATTGCAAGACGAAATGCTTCGTTTATATCTTTCTTTGAGTTTTTACTCATAGTTTAATAGAGATCCTAGAAGACAGATTAATATTGTGATTATTCTTTTATTTAATTAGATATTCTAAAGTGTATGATAACTATAGAAATTTTGATAAAGATCAAGGTGATAATTTAGATTTTAACTAATTTTTCAAGGGAAGTTTTTATAGTACTAGGTATATTTGTTGGAGTCATATTAATTCGATTTACAAATACATGAAAAAACCATCCTTGGGCCGCTGCTGAATTACTTTTATTCGTGAATAATGCTATTTCGTATTTTACCGATTTATTGGAAATCAAATCTACACTTAATCCAGCATCTACTACCTCAGGAAAACTTATGGGGGAATTATATTGGCATCCAGATTCAGCGCAAACACCTATGATTTGATCCGAATTAATTCGTAGGCCCCCTTCATTAATTAGATACGTATTAATTGCTGTATCAAAATAAGAATAATATATAACATTGTTTACGTGCCCATAAACATCGTTATCCATCCAACGGGTAGGAATAGTTAAGAAAAAATTGAAATTTGAACGTTGCTCAACCTTCTTTTTGACCATTACTTAAGCATTCCTTTTTTTTGATATAATTGAAACACATGTTTTTTTTAGAAATAGAAAAAACAAGATAATGTCTAATAATAATTATAAGCAATATATATTATAAAAAATAATTACTATTTAAGTATAAACCCTAAATGAATAATAAGGTTAATTTTTTAACTTGAGTATCTTGCTATGCATTCAAAATATTTATTAGGTATACTAGCCGTAATATTCGGGGCTATAGCATTAAGTTTTACGGGCCTCCTTATGCGTAATGTTGAAGTAGCAGACGCATGGCAGATACTCTTTTATAGGTCTATAGGCATGATTTTTACCATGTCTGTTTTCTTAATCCTAACCCAAAGAGCAAAATTTTTTATTAGTTTGAAGAATATAGGTTGGCGAGGCTTTCTCGCAGCCTTTTTGGTTGGGCCTAGTTTTGGTTTATACATTCTTGCATTAACTATGTCTTCAGTGGCAGAGGTTTCATTTGTTATAAGTACTCTTCCATTGTTTACCGCTTTGTTAGCCTGGATATTTCTTAAAGAAAATGTTGGAAGGTCCACCTGGGTTGCTGTTTTTATCGTTTTAGTAGGCATTTCAATAATGCTTACTGATACTGTCACCCAAGGTGGGCAGTGGCTTGGAATAGTTGTAGCTTTTGGTGTTCCTTCTACATTTGCGGCAACTATAGTTCTCATAAGGTCTGGGCGAGATACGGATATGTTACCTGCAATATGGATTGCTGGATTTATAGCTTTAGCTATGGCGATTGGACTCTCGGGAGGAAACATAAGTTCTATTCCATCCAATGATATATGGTTAGGCATACTCATGGGTGGTATATTGGGTGTGGGTTTCTCATTCTATACTGTGGGTGCTCGATATGTCCCAGCTGCTCAGGTTGGTCTTTTGGCACTTCTCGAGCAAGTTTTTAATCCTATTTGGGCATGGGCTGGTGTTGGAGAAGTACCTACAGTATTAGTCTTAGTGGGAGGACTGGTTGTGTTAGGGGCTATTCTTGTCAGATCAGTGATGGGTGTTATAGATGAGAAAAATAATGTTTAATTAAAAAATATTAATCTAATCTAAAAGACCTTCATGCTTCATCCACTTAACCAGATCTCCAAACATATCTTCTATTCCGCATGTTGTATAATCAAGCTCTAAAATAGCTTTACTGCAATCAATAAATTGATGGCTTGACATTAGAAGCGATAATTCTGGGGAAATTCCCATGATTGTCTTTTCGGTTAATTTTGGTATTGGGCTATTTGTGAGTTTTGCTATAAGTTTAGTTACTTCATAAAACTTTGCTGTAGCACCAGAAAGAAGATAACGGTTTCCGTTTCTTCCCTTATGAAAAGCTGAAACGTGTGCCTTTGCCACATTCTTTACATGACAAAAACTTCCAGTTCCTGATCCAATATATTCAAGTTTCTTTTTTGAAATATTAATAGTTAGTGGTGTCCAAATTTTTCTATCAAATGGACCGACAACATTAGCTGGATTTAGGATTACGGCATCTATATCTTTAGAGTTTGATGATTTTAAAACAAGTTCTTCTGCTAATTTTTTGCTATGAAAGTAGTTTATAGGTATTTCCATAGCATTAGATTTAGTCTCTTCATTGACCGAATTTAAATGTAGGCCAGATGTAGCAGCTGTGGATGTGAAAATAAATCTTTTGCATTTTTTCTCTATGGCGGCATTGAGGAGGTTTCTAGTGCCCAGAATATTATCTTCATTCTGAATAGAATTATCGATTGAAGAAAAACTGACATTACCAGCTACATGAAATATTGAATCAATACCATTGGGTATAGTGTCTAAAATTGTGTCCTTTTTTGTTAAATCACCTTGAACAAGATTAACTCCTAATTTTTTTAAATGACTAGTTGCTGACTCAGGACGGTGGAGTGCAGTCACTAGCCATCCATATTTTACCAATGAATCAATTAGATGGTAACCAATGAAACCAGTTCCGCCTGTGACATATGCTCTTAAAGAATTCATTTGTAATCTTTTTATAGGAAATTAATATCTTTATATGATTATAACCGTATATATGATGGGTATTTATATATATAGAATTTAATTTTTATAAACTTAATTTTATTAAACTCTAACAGTCACAACTATTTTTAGTAAATTTTATTATTAGATTATAGGGGTATATTCATGACAAAAAAACGGGATGATATATCTGATAAAGCAATTTCAGTTATAGCGAGTCAGATAGCTAATATTAAAATTAAGGAAAATGAACTAACAGTAAGAGCAGAGGTGATGGAAAATTTGACTGAAAGTATAGCTGCTTTAAGAAATTTACCTCTAAAAGATGTTGAGCCTGCAATCATATTCCGACCCATTTTATCAGAAAAGAGGGCCGAAAATGAGTAGTCTTACGGATTTAAGTATTAGTCAACTAGTTTTAGGATACCAAGCAAAAGATTTTTCTCCAATAGAAGTTACGAAAGCCTATTTTGATAGGATTGAAAAATATAATGAAAATTTAAACGCTTTTGTTTATATTGATCGTGAAGGTGGATTGGCTTCAGCAAAATTAGCAGAAGATAAATATAATAAAGGTGATTTTAAACCCTTATTAGGCGTTCCATTGGCTCACAAGGATTTGTATTGCACTAAAGGCCTTCCTAGCACTGCAGGTTCAAAGGTTCTTGAGAACAATATACCTGATGTAGACGCAACATCTGTTGAGCGACTTTCTCAATCTGGAGCAATAAATCTTGGAAAGTTGAATACACATGAATTCGCTTATGGTCCTACTAATGAAAATTCTCTTTTCGGATCCTGTTTAAATCCATGGAACTATAAATGTTTTAGTGGTGGTTCAAGTGGTGGGTCAGGTTCAGCAGTGGCTGCTAGGCTTTGTGCTGGGGCAACCGGTTCTGACACTGGTGGTTCTATACGTATACCCTCAGCTTGTTGTGGTATTTCTGGTCTTAAGCCTACTTATGGAAGAGTAAGCCGGGCGGGTATATATCCCTTATGTTGGACAATGGATCATAGTGGACCAATGGCTAGATCAGTTGAAGACTTAGCTTTAATGCTAAAAGCCATGTCAGGTGTTGATAAATTTGACTCTGCTTCAAGCTCTTTGGAGGTGGGTAATTATGCTGAAACTCTACGTGCTGATATATCTGGTATAGTGTTAGGAATACCAAATAGATATTTTTTTGATCAAGCCCAGCCAGATATAGAAAATTCAGTTCGTGAAGCTATAGAAGTTTTAAAAAGTCTGGGTGCTACTGTTATTGATATTGATATTGAGCACATAGAGCATGCCGCTGGTGCTGCTCTTGCAATATATCTGTCAGAAGGGACAGCATACCACGATAATGGCTTTGAAAATAATCAAGACCTTTATTCAGACCAGGTCCGGGGTTTTCTGGAGCTGGGTAATTTTGTTTTGGCTAAGGATTACATAAACGCTCAAAGGTTTAGAACCCTTCTTGGTGAAGAAATGGCTCGTTTATTTGAACAAGTCGATTATTTTATTACACCAGGATTAGCTTTAACAGCACAACAGGTTGGTCAAGAAAATATAAATATTCGTGGTATTGAACAATCTGTTTTTTCTGCAATTTTAAGAAATACAGAACCTTTTAATCTAACTGGAGTTCCTGCTTTAGTTGTGCCTTGTGGTTTTTCATCAGAAGGATTGCCCCATAGTATGCAGATTATAGGTAGGCCATTTGATGAAGCGGGTATATTAAATATTGGTCATATTTTTCAATCTGTAACATCATGGCATATTAAATTACCATCTGAGGTTAACGAATAGTAAAAGTAATTAATAATTTTTATTTTAACTTTTTAATGGAGGTAAAGTTGCCAAAAAGAACTATAGAAGAAGAAGTTAGGCGTTTAGCTGCTATTGAAGACATTAAGCAATTAAAAGCAAGGTATTGCGCTTACTGTGATGCTAATTATGACCCTGATGGAATTACAGAAATGTTTATAGAGGATGGCACCTGGGATGGTGCTAGTTTTGGAAGTTACAAAGGGAAATCTGAGATACATGAGTTTTTTAGCAATATTTCAGGTGATATTGTTTTTGCCGGACATTTAGTTGTTAATCCGATTATAACCGTTTCTGATGATGCCAACTCAGCTACTGGAAAATGGTGGTTAATAATGCCTTGTACTGTAAAAAGTGAGGGCGTTAATGAAGCACGATGGTTACTAGCAGAGTATTCTGATGATTATGTTTGCGTAGATGGAGACTGGTTTTACAAAAGTTTAAAATTAGATCTTCATCATTTTGTGCCTCATTTAAAGGGATGGGCTTAGTGGAATAAAATTTAAAGTAAGTGGTTATTGATTTATATGTATTAATGGGGAGGGCAGCATCATTTTTTTTGCAAGCCTTCCCCTATACAACGTAAGATTATTTATGACTGTCTTTTTAGAGACCCTGAAGCTGAGGCATCTGGCTTAAATGGATAATATATTTCAGCATTACCAGTGATCCCACTTTTCCTAAAAATAAGCACTAGAAGTAATACTATCCCTAGTCCTACATCTGCTGAGCTTGATGGAATCCATCCGTTCGTTTCAAACCATCTAAGTAATTGTAGGAATGCTGTTACTGCTACGGTTCCAATTACTGCTCCTGAAAGACTCTGCATTCCTCCAACTACAAGCATAGATAGTGTGATAAAAGTTAATGGAAGATGAAAGGAAGGAACAGTTATTGTTCCCAGAAAATGTCCATAAAAGCCGCCGGCTACTCCAGCAAAAAATGCGCTAATTACGAAAGCGAGTAGGCGTTGACCAAATACATTTACGCCTGCAGCTTTTGCAGCCACTTCATCTTCACGTGAGGATCTTAGTGCTAGACCAAATTTTGATCTAGAGTAGAGGAACGCTGCAAACATGGTAATAACGCAGAAAGCAAGTGCATTCCAAGCATTTGTATCGAATGGTATGCCTGTTACAGTACTATTTCCTGCTGTCCAGGTCTGCCATCTTAAATAGACTGTATAGACAATCATAAGTAATGCAAAAGTACCTATAGAGGCCGCTATTCCAGATAATCGCATTAATGCGAAGCCCGTTATTAAGGCAACAAAAGATGCTAATAAGCCACCAAGTATTATTGCAGGTATAAACGGATGGGTATTTTCTAATAAATAGGTTGGTATACCTGGAAAGAAAAGATCACGAGTGTATTCACAACATGTTTGCCAAGCAGATGCATAGGCGCCAATCATCATAAAAGCAATATGCCCAAAAGATAGAATGCCTGAATTGCCTACAAAAATATATAAGGCAACAACTATAGATACTCTAATTAAGCCCTCTGTTAAGGGGACTTTCATTGCTCCGCTGTAAAAGATAGAGACTATTACTAAGAGAAATAGGCCATTAATAACTACTGGCCAGACCTCACGCACAGCTTTGAGAAGGGGGGTTTCTGCTTCAATACGGGTTCCATTTACAGTATTAACAATCTTTAGCACTGATTCTAATGGTTGAGAATTCATCAAGCTCATAATTTAGACTCGCTCCCTTGCAGATTTAGCGGGCACTAACCCTTGCGGGCGGGCCAGTAAAATAGCAATAACAATTCCAAAAACAAAAGCATCAGAGAAGCCGCGGATTGAACCAGGAAGAATGTTTTTAAGAACAACACTTGATACTCCTACAACCATCCCACCTACTACGGAACCAACAAGGCTACCCATACCTCCAATAACCGTAGCAATGAAGGCAAACACAATTATTGGTGTGCCCATCCTAAAAGTTAATATCCCGATTTGAGTAACATACATAAGTGACACAAAAGATGCGAGAAACCCACTTATAACAAAAGCCATAGCAATAACAAAATTTGCCCTAACGCCTAACATTCTTGCCATACGAAAGTCTTCAGCTGCCGCCCTCATTTGTATCCCAATGCGGGTTCTGTGTAGGAAAAGTGTAAGTAATATAAGTAATACTGCGGTTACACCAATTGTAATAATTTTTAGAAGCGGTACTGAAACACCTTCAGCCAGATCAACAGTTTGAGTAAGCTCTTCAAAGATGCCTGCTGATTTTGGTCTTCCACCGTAAATCATTATAGTTAAATTCTGTAGAACGTATCCGAGCGCGAATGATGCAATCATCATTATCGCTGGATTTGTATTGCGCATAGGTCGAAAAACTGTGGATTCAGATAAAACAGATAATAATACTGTGAATCCTATTATAATTAGAACAATTAGTACTGGATGGAATGAACCAATGATGAGTGTTGAGGTAACAGCTGTGGATGGCAGAATAAGTGCATACCCGGCTAACATAACCCAGTCACCATAGGCAAAATTTATAAGCCTTAGAACTCCAAAGAGAAGCCCGATACCAAGTGCAGCTAGTGCATAAAAACTTCCTTCACTGACTGATGTAATTAATATTTGAAATCGCACAGGGTCCGTTACTGCGACTATGATTCCAATAATAGAAATTACTATACCTAGAATCACAAGTGCTCTTTTATCACTAAGTATTTTCTTATAATTAAAATTTTTAACTATATCTTGCATTTATGAACTTGCCTCAGCAACAGTGTTTTTTTCATCGTTAAATCCAAAATATGCTTGGCGTATTTTTTCTCCATCTTGTAATTCAGATGCCTTGCCCTCAATCTGTATTTCCCCATTTCTTATAACGTAAAGCCGGTCAGCGGCCTTTAGGGCTCTCTCTGAGCTTTGTTCGACGATTAATAGGGTCATGCCTCTTTCCTCACGTAAGGTTGTTAGGACTTCATATACGCGATCTACTATATTAGGAGCTAGACCAAGAGATGGTTCATCAATAGTCATAATTTTTGGTTTAGTAAGTAGAGCTCTGCCGATGACCAGCATCTGCTGCTCTCCTCCTGATAATTTACCCGCAGATTGTCTACGTCGTTCTCCTAAGATAGGAAAGAGCTCCTGAACCCTTTTTATATCTTTCTCTATCTCAGCTCTGTCTTTACGTATTTGCGCTCCGATGCGTAGATTCTCTTCTACAGATAGTGTTGTAAAAACATGTCGACCTTCTGGAACTTGCGAGATACCCTTACGTGCAACTATCTCTGGCCTAATACCATTTATTTTTTCTCCAGAAAAAACAATGTTTCCGCTACTAGGATTTAGTACCCCAGAAATTGATAAAAGAGTTGTACTTTTTCCAGCTCCATTAGGTCCAACAACGCAAACTATTTCTCCTTCATTTACTGTTATAGAAACATCACGCACAGCGGCTAGCCGCCCATAATGAACAGTTATCCCTTCAACATGTAATAATACTTTATCCATGACCTAAATACGCCTGAATTACTGCGGGATCTTTTTGTACTTCTTGAGGTGTGCCACGAGATATTGTTTTTCCACTATCCAAAACATGGATACGTTCACAAACGCCCATAATTACACGCATATTATGTTCAATTAATAAAACTCCACACCCAAAACGCGATGGTATTTCACTCACAATCTTCATTATCTCATCACATTCTAAGTCTGACATTCCAGCAGCGGGTTCATCCAGTAGAACAAAACTAGGTTTCATTGCTAGTGCCCTTCCTATACCAACTCTTCTTTCATCTGTATATGGAAGTACACCTGCGGGAAGCTTAGCTCTATCCGCTAATCCAAGCCATTCTAAAAGTTCCATTGCATGCGCGTGGGCTTTTCGTCTGCCTAGGCCCATACTTATTGCCGCTACTTCAATGTTTTCACTTATTGGCATTTCTCTGAATAATCTACCAGCTTGAAATGTTCTGGCGACACCATGCCTGCGGAACCAATGTGGTGTTAGGTTTGAAACTTCTTTTTTTCCTAAAAAAACTTTCCCTGATGTTGGTATTTGAAAACCTGTAAGTGCATTTACAAGAGTTGTTTTTCCTGCACCATTAGGTCCAATAAGTCCCAGGATTTCACCAGTATGAAGTTTTTCATTTACAGTTTCTACAGCTGTTAGGCCTTCGAACTGTATAGTAACTTCTTTTGCCTCAAGCGTTATATTATTTTCTGTGGCAGAAGTTTTTATCACTCTGGGTCCCCTCCCAAAAAAGGTATCTCTACATTTTTGAGATACCGTATTTCTTTATAATCTTAATTATGTATTGGATTAACAAAATGAACAATATTTTCTTTCAAGAAGGATGCGGCAATTGTGGAATAAATTGTTTAAAATAGCCTATAAATTTGTGAATTAAAATCAAAATAACTTATAAATTTGTGAATTAATGTGAAAGTTGTCATATTTATTGTTAATAAGTCTAGTTTTTCATAGACAGCACTGCTTAAATATGAGTTCATAATTTAATTGTTGGCGCTTTTAAGGGCGCTATTATTCTTTTTTTGTGTATTTTAGGTCAAAAAGCCTAATACATTTGGGAGGTTTATTAATGAAGAAGTATATAGCTATGGCTGCAGCTGGCATTATTGCTCTTGGTGCAGTCGCTACACAGTCAGTAAAAGCTGACGATCATGAGGTTAAATTTGGTTTTGCTGCTGCAGAAACTGGTTGGTTGCAAGCCTATAGTGGCCCATCAACTAGTGCGGCATTAATCGCCATTGAAGATATAAATTCTAAAGGCGGTCTATTAGGTAAGAAAATTGTACCTATATTTTCTGATACGAAAACTGACCGTGCTGAAAGTGCTAAATCCGGCGCTCAGTTACTTGGTCAGGGTGCAATAGCTTTAGCTGTTGATTGTGACTATGATTTTGGTGCACCAGCAGCTCTTGCTGCTGAACGTGAAGGAAAGATTTCTATTTTCCTTTGTGCTGAGTCAGTGTTAGCTGGAATTCAAGGCGTAGGTAAGCATTCTTTCTCAAGTTCTGTATTAGCTGCTGTGCAAGGTGCTGCTATTGCTGAGTGGGGTTACAAAGAAAAGGGTTGGAGAACTGCTTATATCCTTCTTGATGAAGTCATTGAATATAACAAAGGTATTTGTTACGGATTTGACTGGATGGCAAAAAGGTTAGGATACGAAATACTAGGACACGATGTGTTCCTCAATGAAGATCCAAGTATTCAAACTCAGGTTGATCGCATCAAAGCTCTATCAAAGGAGCCAGATGTAATCGAAATTTGCTCATACAATCCTGGTGGTGCAATGGCAATTAAGCAAATTCGTGCTGCTGGAATCAATAGTGCTATTGGCGGTGGATCATCTATGACTGGTGATTACTGGCTAGGAACTGTACCTAATCTTTCTGGTCATTATGTTCCAGAGCAGGCTTCTATTTATGGGGACGATCCAAGACAAGCAGTATTAGACTTCAATAAGAAGTTTGAGGCTTTGACTGGTAAAGCTCCAGATAGCCAATACGTATATCCAGGATATGTGCTTATTGAAATGTGGGCTAAAGCAGTTGAAAAAGCTGGAACGTTTGATGGGGACGCAGTTGTAGCTGCCCTTGAGACATTCCGTGATGAGCCTGTATTGGTTGGAACAAGGACCTTCACAAGTGAGTTGCACCATCAAAATCGTGCACCTTATCTAATTGTGGAAACTACAAATGGTAAACCAGCTGTCGTAGGTAGTTGGACAATTACTGAGCCAGTTCCACTAAAGGTTCTGTTTGGTAAAGAATATGATTACGTAGCTAAATAAAAATATATTTATATATCGAACTGTGGGGTCTATCACTTTGATAGGCCCCATTTTTTGTGCTGAGTATAAAGATATTAAGACTATTTAAATTAAGGTTATTTTATTTTTTATTTTCATCATTTTGAGGGACCGGAACCCTATGCTCATTTAGTATGAGAGCAAGCATGCTATAGTAACCAATCAAGGATGTTAGTTCTACTACGCCGCGCTCACCAAATATTTCGACTGCTTGATTATATGTTTCATCGCAAATAGATCTATTTTGTATTGCTTCATTTGTAAAACTGTAAATAGTTTTTTCTTCTTTATTAACAAAGTCAGGCCTACTTTTTTGCTTAATTGACTCTATATCTTTTTGTTTAACACCAGCTTTAAGCGCTTCAGGTTCATGGTAGTGCCATTCATATGGGCAGTTTAAAAAATCTGCTATAAGTAAAATGGATAATTCTGTTAACCTGGGATCTAGGCTTGTTTCGTATCTTAGTTCAGTTCCAAGAGATTGAGTTTTTTCTGCAAGACTCGGGTTATGCATTAGAGCCATAAAAAGATCAGGGACTTCTCCACGTTTTCCTTTTAATATAGTATTGTAAATAGAATTCTGTTGTGAGTTGAGTTCCTCGTGTTTATATATTTTTATAGTATTCCGTTTCATGTTACTTTTTATACCTTTCACAAATATTCTAAGTATATGTTTTTATCTCTAAAGCCTGATCAATTTATATTTTAAATTAATTATATAAATATGTACGAAATACTTTAGGAAAAATTCTTTGACTTTATAGTAAGATAAATAGACACCATTAAGAAACTTTATATTATTAGGATATCGGGAGATTAGGTTTTTTGGAGAAAATTATAAAAAAAAATAGTAACTTTCCTGAAACAGTTGATGATGTTCTCAATCTTCTTAGTAAAGAAGGTTATGTTGCTAATAAGGGTTTAGCAACTTCTTTACTTCTCTCAATGAAACTTAAAAGGCCATTACTTTTAGAGGGCAAATCTGGTGTGGGGAAAACAGAACTTGCCAAAAGTCTTTCAAAACAGCTAGGACGTGACTTATTAAAATTGCAATGTTATGAGGGTTTGGGGGTTAACGAAGCAATATATGATTGGAATTATCCGGCCCAACTACTAGCGGTAAAATTATCTGAATTTTCGCATAAAGACTCTAATTTATTAGAAGATAACTTGTTTTCAGATAAATTCCTTATTAAGAGACCTCTTTTAGAATCTTTAATGGGTAGCAATGGTAACTCCCCAATACTTTTGATTGACGAAATCGACAGAGCGGACTCAGCCTTTGAGGCAATTCTTCTTGAAATTTTGTCTGAATATCAATTTACAATACCTGAATATGGTATTGTTAAATCTCTTGAGCCACCGTTAGTTATTGTTACATCTAATAACACTAGAGAAGTGCATTCAGCTTTACGTCGTAGGTGTGTATATCATTATGTTGATTGGCCATCAATAAATGACGAAAAAGAAATTCTCTCTAATAGAATTCCCGAAGCAAATAAACTTATATCAGATGGAATTAAAAAATTTATACACAGTTTACGTAAAGAATTTGATGGTGGAGAAATGCCACCTTTAGAAGAGCAAAAGTGGGCATCAATAATCGTAGAGCTTGACAATTTTGAGCTCGAACCAAAAAAAATTAGTAATGCCTTTAAAGCATACTTTCGTTATAAAAAAGAACTATCTATAGCGGAAAAAAGTCAAGTTCCTGAAATTCTTAGGCGAGCTCAGCTCGAATTAGAGGATTTAACTAGATGATTTTAGCTCACCAATATTCAGACCTGAAGCTAGAGGGTTGCATGGCAAATAATATACTACATTTTGGAAGGGCTTTACGCTCATCGGGGCTTGAGATTGGTCCTTCAGTCATACTAGATGCAATTTCTGCAGTGATGAGCATTAGTCCAAGACGATACACAGATTTTTATTGGGCTCTCTATAGCGTTTTTGTAAATAAAAGAGACCAACATGAAATTTTCCATGAGGCGTTCACTTTATTCTGGCAAAAACCTAAGTTAATCGAGCAATTAATCGCAGATATTCCAGAGCACGGACTAATTAATAATCCTGACAATAATAGCGAAGAAACTTCCCTTTCTCAAAGAATTGTAGATGCTTTGGAATTAGATTCAGAACAGGAGTCTAAAGAAGGTGTGCCTAATGATACTAAAATCGTTATGTCATATTCTCCTGACGAGGCAATTAAGACTATGGATTTTGAAAGCATGAGTTCTGAAGAGATATATCTAGCTAAAAAAGCTATTACTTCTTTAAAAATGCCTATAAGTCATAGATTTACAAGACGTTATAGGGGAGATCAAAGTGGTCATATGGTTGATTTTAGGGCAACCTTGAGAGGAAATTTACGTCCTGGTGGCGAACTTTTACCACTGAAGAAAAAGAAACATATTAAAAAGCCGCCACCAATTGTAGTCCTTTGTGATGTTTCAGGTTCTATGAATCAGTACTCAAGGATGTTTTTGCATTTTGTTCATGCCATAACAAATGATATGGATAGAGTCTCTAGCTTTATTTTTGGAACTCGTCTTACTAATATAACTCGTTTTTTACACTATCGCGATGTTGATGTTGCTTTGGACCTAACCTCTGAAGCGGCAAATGATTGGTCTGGTGGAACGAGAATAGGTGAATGTCTAAGAATTTTTAACTTTACCTGGTCTAGAAGAGTCTTGGCTCAAGGAGCAGTTGTATTGTTAGTTACTGACGGACTTGATCGAGATGATCTAAATATTCTTAAAGAAGAGATTGCTAGATTACAAAGGTCATGTAAAAAACTTATTTGGCTTAACCCGCTATTAAGATATGAAGATTTTAAACCTGAGGCAGGAGGTATTAGGACAATATTACCTTTTGTAGATGATTTCCGTCCTGCACATAATTTGCAAAGTCTCATTGATATCAGCAATGTTTTAAGCGGGAAAGTTTCGATTGTAGGTAGAGGTATTAACCAATAATTAATTTTTTTTAAAAGAAACTGTGAGGTGGATATGCGATTGGAGGGAAGGGTTGCTATTATAACTGGTAGTTCACGTGGTATAGGAGAGTCTATAGCTAGAACGTTTGCAAAAGAAGGTGCTGCAGTAGGAATTCTGGGATTAAATAATTTTCAGCGTGCAGAATCTCTCGCTTCAGAATTGGAGATTGATGGTTTTAATGCTTCACCTTTTAAGGTAGATATTCGTAATCCTATTGAATGTAAAAAACTTGTAGAAAAGGTTAATCTTCAATTAGGTGAAGTTGATATATTGGTAAACAATGCAGGAGTTTTTATTCCAAAAATTATTGAGGAAACTAGTGAAGATGAATGGAATTTGCAGATTGATGTAAATTTAAAGGGAAGTTTTTTTATGTCAAAGTCTGTTGTTCCTACTATGAAGAAAAAAGGCTATGGAAAAATAATAAATATTACGTCTATTGCCGCAGATCTTGGTTTCCAAAATTCTTCTGCATACTGCGCATCGAAAGGTGGGCAGGGCAATATGACTAAAGCTATGTGTCTGGAGCTGGCGCAATTTGGAATAAATGTTAACGCTATAGCCCCAGGTAATATCAAAACTGAAATGAATGCTAGTTTAAGGGCTGACCCAGATTATGATATTATGCAAGCTTCTAAAACTCCCAGTGGAGTTGGCCATATAGATCCAAATGAATTAACAGGGGCCGCTGTATACCTTGCTTCTGAAGAGTCCAATTCTGTTCATGGAGCTACTATTACAATTGATGGCGGTTGGTCATCTTGGTAATGCTTTTTCCTGTTTTATGTTGGGTCTATTGGTAATAGTTTATTTAATTGAAGTTGAGATTCTAGCCATGCTGCAGCAGACAAAGCAATATCCTCGCGTTTAGGTGGTGCCAGTATCTGCAATCCTACAGGTAATCCATTTTTGGTTATTCCTGCTGGTGTGGCAACGATAGGGCAGGCACTAAGGCTTAAAACAAAAGTAATTGCAATCCAGTCAACATAATTGTCGAAATATACATCACCTACATTTTCTATGTAACGAATATTGACATCAAAAGGTGGTACTATCGCTGTAGGACAAACAAGAAGATCATATGTATCAAAAAATTCTACAAAATTTCTGAAGATATTTGCACGTATAATTTCAGCCTTGCCAATTTCTTTTGCTGTCAGTTCAAGTCCTTTTTTTATATTCCATACTAATTCAGGTTTTAAAATATCAGGATATTGGTCCAATAAGCTGTATTTATCTGCTGCGAAATATGCTGCTCGCAAAGTGTGAAAAGATTCACGCGCTTTTTGAAGATTTGGCGATGCAAGTTCTACTTTAGCGCCACCGCTAGACAAAACCTTAAGGGTTTTTTCGCATATATCTGAAACTTCCTTATCTACTGGTGCAAAGCCGAGGTTAGGGCTGTAAGCAATACGTTTTGGTAGTTCTTCTCTTTCTGCGGCTTGACGATAAGAGTGTTCAGGCTTTGGGTAGGAAAGGGGATCATGAGTGTCAAATCCACACATTGCATCAAGGAATAAGGCAACATCTTTTGCATTCCTCCCCATTGGACCATCAACAAATAATGATGAAAATGGTAAATTAGATGATGAAGTAGGTACTCGACCTGGGCTAGGTCGTAATCCAGTAATTCCACAGAAAGAAGCTGGTGTCCTTAGGCTACCTCCAAGGTCTGATCCATGAGCTAACCAAACTTGCCCGGTTGCAATAGAGACAGCGGAGCCACCAGAGGATCCCCCGCATGTTTTGGATATATCCCATGGATTTAATGTAGCGCCGAAAACTTCATTAAATGTATTTGCTCCAGCACCAAATTCTGGAGTATTAGATTTTCCCATAATTACTCCACCAGATTTTTCAATTCTATTAACTAATGAATCTGATTTATCCGGAATATTATCAGAAAAAATCTTTGACCCGTAAGTAGTGAGAACATTACTTACAGGCATTAGGTCTTTAATTACAATTGGAATTCCATTCAGGGGGTTATTATATTTATCTAAACTTTTAAGTGAGGACCGCGCTCGGTCAAAACACTTTGTCGGGATCGCGTTTATTATATGATCTGTTTGATTAATTCTTCTTTCAGACGCATCAACTAACTCTTTGGGACTTAGGTTTCCTGCTTTGAGTTCATCTGCCACAGTGCATGCGTCTAGCTGAATTAATTCATCTATCATTATTTACCCTAAGAACAAGTTTTATTATTTGGTATTAAAATATTCTGATATATCTTCTTAAGAAGCAAATTTATATCAACTAGTTTTAACACGATAACTTCACATATAATATAGATCTATTTGTCTTTATATTTAAGCTTTTTAAGGTCTGCTAACTATGGATATTCTATTTACTACAGTTATTCCTATTTTTGCTTTAATAGGTTGTGGCTTTTTAGCGGGGAAACTTAAATTTTTAGGACCTGAAAGCACTAAGGCTTTAAGCGGCTTTGTTTACATGTTTGCATTACCTGGGCTTCTAATTTTATCTATTGGAAATTCTCCTATAACTGAAATATTAAATGGAAATTTTTTTGCTGCATATAGTTTAGGGATGGTAATTGTATGGGGTATTTCGGCAATAGTATCAGTGATTATTTTTCGGGATAATATTGAAATCGGTACAATAAGGGCCGTAAATTCTACATATGGAAATACAGGTTATTTAGGAATACCCCTTGGCATAGCAATATTTGGAGAAATAGCAATTGTTCCTGCAAGTATTAGTGTTGCTATAAATGCATTTTTGATCATACCAATGGCTGCAATTTTTATTGAAGTTGCAAGAAATAGTGGTCGAGGATTTGCAAGTATTACTTTTCGTACCCTCAAGACTCTCTTAGTCAACCCAATTGTATTATCTGTTTTAATTGGATTTTTATTATCATTATCAGAGGTGAGTATTCCATCTTTTATAGAAGAATTCCTTGACATATTAGGTGGTGCAGCTGGGCCTTGTGCTTTATTTGCTATTGGTTTATTTGTTTCTCAGGCTGCTATTAGTCGTTTGTTATTACGCTTAGCCTTGTTGAGTATAGTAAAGCTGCTATTTTTTCCTGTAATTGTCTGGTTTTTGGTAACATGGGTTTTCCCACTTGATTTAGTGTGGGGATCAATGGCTGTTTTAATGGCAGCTACTCCACTTGGCGCTACAGCATTTGTGATATCAGAACGTTACAAAGTGAGCGTTGAGGAATCGTCTGCTGCAGTAGTAGTGACTACAGGGTTTTCTGTGTTTACACTTTCTATAATAATAATGCTTTTAACTTCCTAGTTCACTTTCTTTATAAAAAAATATTACTCTTTAAAAATATTTATCGATATCAATTAAAGGTAAAAAAATGAATATTAATGATGCTATTAAGGGCCGAAGATCTGTCCGGGGGTTTTTATCAGATCCTGTATCTAAGGAAATTATTGAAAAAATAATTGAGGACTCATCATGGGCTCCATCAGGGAGTAATATACAGCCCTGGAAAGTATATGCTGTATCTGGATTATATAGAGATCGTTTGTGTGATGAAGTAACTTCAGGCTTAGAAAAAAACCCAAATGATGAAACTCCACAATATCAGTACTATCCAGTTAAGTGGCGCGAGCCATATTTAACTAGACGTCGTGAAACAGGATGGGGGCTTTATTCAACATTAGGCATAAGTAAGGGTGAAAGAGATAAAGCCTTCAAGCAACAACTAAAAAATTATGACTTGTTTGGAGCACCAGTAGGCTTGTTTTTTACAATGGATAATGATCTTGAGCTAGGTAGTTGGTTAGATTGTGGCATGTTTATTCAAAATATCATGATTTCTTCAAGAGGTTTTGGACTTGAGACTTGTCCTCAAGCCGCGTGGGTTTATCACCATGAATTAGTAAGGAAGGTTTTACCCATACCTGAATCAGAAATTCTTATTTGTGGTTTAGCGATTGGTTATGAAGATAAAAATGAAGTTGCTAACACATTTAGACCTGGCAGGCAGAAAGTAAACGAATTTACTAGGTTTTTAGGCTTTTAGTAATTTATGATTACCAAGTATTACGTAGCTCGCGTAATTTTATAAATACTTCCTTTAGGTTTGGGTTTTTGCCTAGTTCAGGAAATTCAGTTTTTAGTTTTTCTAGTAACTCTGGATTTTGTAGGCGAAAAAAAGTATTTATCTTTTTTTCAAGACCAAGAGTTGTGACTTTTGCATTATTCAGATCTTGTCCTTGGAGTTCATTGAGAAGATCACGTGCCTCTTCATTGTGCGGTTCTCTATCCAATGTAAATTCAAGATTACTTATTATATATTCATGACCAGGAAAAACCTGGGTATTATCCGGTAGTTTATACAACTGTTCGACAAACGTTTTAAAAAGTTCAGCTGGGTGCCCTCCATTTATACAATTTCCTGCTCCGGCATTGAATAATGTATCACCACAGATTAATGCTGGTTGATCTGTATGTGAAAGCATACTGATGTGACTCATGGTATGTCCTGGAGTATTAAGAACTTCAAGCTCTACACTTGTTCCAATCTTAATAGTATCACCCGCCTTGAGCCCAACATCTATATTTGGTATGCTATTCTTTGCCCCATGAGGGGCAAACAAAGTTGCTCCAGTTGAGTCTATAACTTTTTTATTTCCTGCAATATGATCTTGGTGCTCATGAGTATTAATTACTTTAGTGATATCCCAGCCATTTTCTTTTGCTGTTTGAAGGCACCTTAAATGATCTAAGGGGTCAATAGCTGCGGTCTCTCCCGAATTGGGGCAGACTAAAAGATAGTTAAAATTTCTTAAGTTATTACCAATCCATAATTGTTTTACAATCATTTTTTTTCCTAAAGTTTTATCTAGATCTATTTCTATTTACCTTGGAATTTAGGTTCTTTTTTATTTCTGAAGGCATCTCTTCCTTCATTATAATCATTACTAGAAAAGCAATTATTTACTAGTTCATCAAGGTAGCTTAAGTTCTTCGGCGAATTTTGGTCAACAAAGGATTTAATTGCTTGTCGTGCTGCAAAAATAGTTAAGGGCGCGTTAATACTTATATTTTTAGCGCAATCTAAAGTGTAAGACATAAGTTCTTCTTCAGGTAAGAGTCTATTAATTAATCCCATTTGAAGAGCATTATTTCCATCAAATTTATTGGCCGTAATCATAATCTCTCTCGCAAATGATGGACCAACTAGATTTATAAGTCTACTTAAACTCTTAGCTCGGTAACCAAGCCCTAGTTTTGCTGCAGGTATACTAAATAAGGATTTATTTGAAGCAATTCTTAAATCGCATGCTACGGCTATACCTAACCCCCCTCCCATACAGTATCCGTTAATCATCGCGATAGTGGGTTTGTTACATTCATATACCTGATCAGTAGCGCCTTCAGATAACTGATCGTAAGAAGCAACAGCCTCAGGTCCGGTACGAGTATTTTCAAATTCAGATATATCTGCGCCTGAAACAAAGGATCTGTTCCCTGCGCCTTTTAATATTATGACTCTTACTTCGTGATTATTCTCAAAGATCTCAATTGTTCTACTCAAAGACCTCCACATTTCTGTACAAATTGCATTATGTTTCGAGGGTTTATTAAATGTAATTAAAGCTATAGGGCCGTCAATAGAGGCTTTAAGTTTTTCTGTGCTTGTATCAAGGTTGTATGACATATCAATTAATCTTTATGTTTTTGATCAAATCTTTCAGAAGTCATGTTTCGCTGCCTAAACTTTGCTAAGATAATTTAATGCTTCCTGATGTATTCTTTTATCACCAGCGGCTACAACTAATCCTTCTGAAAAATTCTCATTACCTTTCCAATCAGTAATAATTCCACCGGCTGATCTAATAATTGGAATGTGTGCTTGAATGTCCCATGGTGATAATTCTCCTTCAATTACGAGGTCAATACAGCCAGCGGCTAACAAAGCGTAATTATAGCAGTCACCACCCACTCGTGTATTGTATACTCTTTGTTCAATTTTATTGAATGCAGAAAGTTGATTATTTGTAGCCATCATTTTCAATGAGGTAATTGATAGATTTGCATTTTCTAATTTTTTGCATTCACGTGTCTTTATTAGTTTTTCTCCAAGGAAAGAACCGTATTGACTGCCGATGAATCGTTCTTCAAATATTGGTTGGTTCATTATACCAAGTATGGGCCTACCATTTTTTTGAAGGCCAATAAGAGTCCCCCACGTTGGAAGCCCTGCCAAGAAAGAATTTGTTCCATCAATCGGGTCAAGAAACCAAACAAATTCAGCATCTTTGCGGACACTTCCAAACTCTTCCCCCACTATTCCATGCTCAGGGAAACGGTTGGAGATTAAATCCCTCATTACTTTCTCAGCATTTTTATCAGCTTCTGTTACGAGCGATAGTCGTCCATCTTTATCCCCTTTATCAGAAAATTCGATATTTGAACGAAATAAGGGAGCAATCACTTCTCCGGCAGCATTAGCCATTTCATTGGCTAAAATAATGAATTTATCAACATTTATGTCTGATTCTGTGGCCATATTCATCATTTTTGGACTAACTACCTTAATTATGCATAGTATAAACTATCTTAAGCTTCATAAGAACAAGTTTATAGGTCTCAAAATAATTTAAGATTATACCTTTCTAAAAACAATTATATGGCTTAAATTTAATCCTGGGCTTACAAAGATACGAGTCTAAAATGCTATTTTACAATTTATATTAAACGAGGAGGGGCAAAATCATGAAGCTTGGACTCTTTATGATGCCAATACATCCGCCTAAGAAACCTTATGCGGAAGCTTTAGAAGAAGATTGCGAAGCTGTTATACATGCTGATTCAGTTGGTTATGATGAGGCCTGGTGTGGTGAGCACTACAGCTCAGCTGGTGAGCAAATTACTAATCCTTTAATATTCTTTTCAAGCCTAATAAGAGCTACAAAGAAAATAAGATTTGGTACAGGCGTTATATGCCTACCACAATACCATCCAGCAGTAGTTGCAGGTCAGGCAGCAATGTTCGACCATCTATCAGGTGGACGTTTTATAATGGGCGTTGGACCAGGTGGATTACCATCAGACTTTGAACTTTTCGGTACAATGGATGTTGATCGAAACGACATGATGAAAGAGTCAATCGATATAATTAGGGAAATATGGGCAGGGGAGCCACCCTATGATATCAAAGGCAAATATTGGAATGTTACTATCAAAGACTGGGTGCATGAAGATATAGGCCTTGGTCACATGTGCAAGCCCCTGCAAGACCCTCATCCCACTTTTGCAATCTCAGCTATGAGTCCATTCTCATCTTCCCACAAGTATGCTGCGCAACAGGATTTTGACCCAATAAGCGCAAATTTCATTGGCAATTGGTCTGTAAAAAGTCAGTGGCAAGTATATGCAGAAGAAACTGAAAAACAGGGAAGGGTTGCTGATAGAGAGCGTTGGAGAGTTGCTAGAAATATTTTTGTAGCTGAAACGGATGAAGAAGCAGAGAAGCATTTAAAAACAGTGGGTGAATCTTCTGATTTTTATTATGAGTATCTTTATAAAATATTTGATAGAGCCCAAATGAAAGGGCCCTTTGTCGTAAACCAGGGTGATGATGCTGATGCATTAACCTACGAATCTCTTCGTGACAACTATGTGATTGCTGGAAGTCCAGACACAGTTGTAGAAAAACTGTTGGAGTTTCGTGATGATGTAGGTCATTTTGGTACCCTCCTTCACACAGCTCAGGATTGGGTAAAGCCAGATGACATGAAAAGATCTATGGATCTATTAGCAAAAGAAGTTATGCCCAAGCTAAATAGTCTAATAGGTGCACAATCTGCTGCAGAGTAATGGTGTTGGATTAACATAGACGGTTTGGGATATGGTTGAACGCGCTTTGGTAACAGGTGGAGCGCGTGGCATAGGCCGCGCTATATCCCAGTCACTTCTTGAAGCTGGAATAGAAGTAACAATCCTTGACAAGGTTGCTCCAGATTTTGAAGGTGCTTGTAACTTTATAGAGGTAGATTTTGAGGATGAAGTTAGGACTATTGCCTCTCTTCAAGAAGCTCTTCAAAGTGGAGCAATAACTCGTCTGGTTAATAATGTAGGTGTTGTTAAGCCTGCATTACTAGAAGACTCTACATTAGAAGAATATTATTCTGTAATGTCTGTTAATGTTCGTGCAGCTATTCTTTCTTCTAAAACCCTTCTTCCTGGAATGAGAGAAGCGGGGTTTGGAAGAATCGTTAATATTTCAAGTCGGACTGTTTTAGGTAAAGCTCTTCGTACAAACTATTCAGCAAGCAAGGGGGCATTGGTTTCTCTGGCACGTACATGGGCTTTAGAGTTAGCAGACTCAGGAATCACAGCAAATGTTGTGTGTCCTGGTCCTATTCGCACAGAACTTTACAATAAAGCTAATCCTCCTGATAGTCCAAGAACTATAGCTTCTCTATCAAATATTCCCCTAGGGCGTATGGGTGAACCTTCAGATATTGCCCGGGCTGTAATGTTTTTTTTAGATACTTCAGCATCTTTTATAACTGGTCAAACCTTACATGTATGTGGAGGCACTAGTGTTGGAAGAGTAGATTTTTGATTTTTAAATTTATTTAAGTCTTATAGTTTATTATTTTATAATAACGTTATTATTTAACATGCGGGGTTAATAGTTTGATTGCAGACTCAATAACACAGGAAATTATTAGAGGTAAGCTTTTAGCAACTGCTGATGAAATGGGTATCGTAATTTCTCGTTGCTCTATGAGTCCCGTTATCTATGAAGTTTTAGATTTTGCATGTGGAGTATGTGATCCAAAAGGACAATTAATTGTCCAGACAAATGGAATTACACTTTTTACAGGCACTTTTGCTTTACAGGTGCAGAGTATAATACGTCGGTTTGGGGATGATATAAGCCCTGGAGATGTATTTATGACCAATGATCCGTTTGATGGGGGCACTCATACTTGTGATATTGCACTTATAAAACCAATTTTTATTGATAGTAAACTAGAAAGCTTTGCAATTGCAGTTGCTCACTGGAGTGAAGTAGGTGGTGCTGTAGCTGGTAGTATTTCTCCGAGTGCCACAGAAATATATCAAGAAGGTATTCGTTTTCCGGGTATCCGTGTTTGCAGGAATGACGAAGTTCAACCAGATATAATAGAATTAATTAGAGAAAATACTCGTTTACCTACTATGTGTATAGGTGATTTTAATGCAGAACTAGCAGCTGTACGTATTGCTGAGACTCGTGTTACTGAGATATTTACTAAGTATGGTAAGGAAACGGTCCGAAAGACATTCAATTATATACTTGAATCAAGTGATAAATTGTCACGTCAAGCAATACGTGATCTTCCTGATGGAATTTATAGTGCCAAAGATTTTATTGATGGGGACGGTGTGTCTAATGATCAGTTTCCTGTTTGTGTTGAGGTTAGGATTAAAGGTGATGAGATAGCCTTCGATTTTACTGGCTCAAGCCCTCAACGTAATGGTCCAATAAATTGTGCATTTGGGGCATTAAGCGCAGCAGTCAAGACAGTTTTTAAAGCTCTTGTGGACCCTCAAGGTCCCTCAAATGAAGGATGGTTTAGGCCAATAACTATAATTTGCCCAGAAGGTACAATTTTTACTGCAAAAAAACCTGCTCCAACAGGATGGTATTATGAAGGCTCTGCACAAGCATCAGAGTTGGTATGGAGAGCTCTTGCAGAACTTGCTCCAGATCAATTAAGCGCAGGTAGTTATATGAGCCTTTGTGCAGCGTATATTTTTGGGAAAGACCCCGATACAGATGAAATGTTTGTCCACATTGAACCAGCAGTCGGAGGTTGGGGCGCCCAATCAGACAGTGATGGCACGGGTGCTCTTATTGCTACAACTGATGGGGATACATATAATTATTCTGTTGAGCTTTTTGAGGCAAAATTTCCTTTAAGAATAACTGAATATTCTCTTAACGTTAATGATGGTGTGGGTGCCGGGTATTGGCGTGGTGGCTTTGGGGCGATACGTGAATTTGAAATATTAATAAACGATGCTCATACATATTGTAGCTTTGGACGTAGTATAGAAAAACCTTGGGGACTCAAGGGGGGAAAAGAGGGTACTAATAATTATATGGAGATTATAAGGAGTGGAATACTAAAAAGAGTTTCAAGAATCTCTCATCAAGAATTAAGTAAAGGTGATAAATTAAGAGTTGTTACTGGTGGTGGCGGTGGTTTTGGTTCACCTCTAGAAAGACCTATAAGTCTAGTCCATGAAGATTTCCTTAATGGATATATCTCAAATGAGGTTGCTAAATCAGATTTTGGAGTTGTAATAGATGAAAATGGAAAAGTGGACGATATAGAAACTACACGTTTACGAGAGGGTCAATAATATGGGCCGCATGGCAGCTGATATTGGTGGTACTTTTACAGACGTAGTGGCTTTTGATGAAATTTCAGGAGAGCTAATTACTGAAAAATCACTTACTACACCAAAAGATTTAACTGATGGTGTTAAAGATGCAATCAATCTTGCTGGAATTACCCCTCAGTCTATCACATTCTTTGTTCATGGCGGTACAACAGTTATTAATGCAATTACTGAAAGGAAGGGTGTAAAGACAGCACTTGTCACAACTAAGGGCTTTCGAGATATACTGGAAATTGCTAGAGGAAATAGGCCGGACCTCTATAATCTTCGTTTTAGAAAGCCAACACCTTTTGTTCCTCGTAAATTAAGATTTGAGGTAAGTGAACGGATAGATTCAAACGGAAAAATTATAGAGCCTCTCTGTATGTCTGACCTAGATTTGGTTATATCTCAATGTAAACAAGAAAAAATTGAAGCAATAGCAATAGTATTCCTTCATAGTTATTCTTCTCCATATCATGAAGAGCAATGCTCTAAATATATTATTGAGCATTTACCAGATGTTGCTGTCACTGCAAGCCATGAAATCACAAGGGAGTGGAGGGAATATGAAAGAGCTAATACAGCTGTACTTAATGCGTATGTTCAGCCAATTGTGCAAGACTATTTTAATGCTTTAGAAACTTCCTTGAATAGCAAAGGCTTTAATTGTCCGATGCATGCCATGCAATCTAATGGTGGTTCAACGAGTTTTGAGTGGGCTCGTTCTCATCCAATCACTCTTGTGGAATCTGGTCCATCAGCAGGGGTAAACGGCGCAGCTCTTGTCGGAAAACTGTGCGAAGAAAGCAATGTAATATATTTAGATATTGGCGGCACAACTGCCAAATGTTCAGTTATTCAAGGGGGCAAGGTAACCGTAACAACAGATTACAAGCTTGAATGGTCACGACTGAATCCAGGTTATCCAGTAAAAATACCTGTTGTAGATATTGTTGAAATAGGAACAGGTGGAGGTTCTATTGCATGGTTCGATAAGGTTGGTTCACTTAAGGTGGGACCTTTAAGCGCAGGAGCTGATCCAGGCCCTGCATGCTATGGGATGGGAGGTATAGAACCTACTGTAACGGATGCTAAGTTGATTGCGGGTGTCCTTGATCCAAACTATTTTGCTGGAGGTCGTATAAAGTTAGACCTGAATAAAGCTGAACAAGCGATGAATAAAATTGCAAAAGGTTTAGGTGTCGATATTCTATCGGCGGCAGAATCAATCATTAGACTTGCAGATGCGGATATGATTAATGCCCTAAAACTAGTCTCTATACAGAGAGGTCATGACCCACGAGATTTTGTTTTAGTAGTTGGTGGTGGTGGTGGAGCAATGCATGCAGCAACACTTGGTAGGGAACTTGGGGTTAAAGAAATAATTGTTCCAAGGTATCCTGGCTATTTCTCAGCATGGGGCATGCTTGCAACGGAACCAAGAAAAGATTTTGTTCTTACTCGCTTACGCCAAATAGATAATATAAGCGTTAATGAAATCAAGGAAATTTTTTCTGATCTTGAAGACTCAGCAAAAGATTATTTTTCAGATGATAAAGATATAAATATTGGTGATGTTAAATTTGAAACATCTATTGATCTTAGATATCAAGGACAAGAACACTGGGTTGGTATTTCAGTTGATTACAGCAGAGATTCTTTAGATTCTATTAAAAAGAATTTTCATATTGCGCATGAGAGAGCTTTCACTTTCAGTCTAAAATCTACTCTTATAGAAATTGTAAATTATCATTTAATTGCAACTGCTCCTGTTCCACGCCCTTCATCAAACTCAATAAAGGGTGGATTTGATGAAAGCCAATCTTTTAAGGGAAAAAGAAAGGTTTCTTTTGGTGAGGATGGTGTACATGAATGCCATGTGCTTGATAGGGAGTGTTTAAATCCAGGTTTTACCATGGAAGGGCCTTTGCTGGTAGAGGAGAAATCGGCAACAACAATTATTCACCCCAAACAAATACTGAATGTAGACTCTCTTGGATATCTCCATATATCATAATTAATGTTCACATCTTATTTTTATCAAAGTTATTCAGCTGCTTATAACCAAACATTTTTATATATTTAATTAATAAGGTTTGAACTTTTACAAAATAGTGCCAGAATTTTTTATTATTAATCCCGATATTCAACTAACTCTGTTATGTTGTCTTCTGGCGCTTGAATATAAATTGCTTTAGCAGCTCCGCCCCTAAGAGTTAATGGTGGACTTAGTGTTTTAAATCCTGAAGCAATAACCTTTTCATAAGCAGCATCAATATTCTTTACTTGTAGGGCTATATGCGTATATCCAAGGTCGCATTGTCGATTTGCAGCTAGTTCACCTATAGGATTAACCCACTGGAATAGTTCTATGTGATAGTTATCATTTTTTAGCATCGCCCAGTGAGCTTTTCCATTTGGTACGCCAGTTGCTTCTGCAAAACCTGGTTCACAGCGATCTCTTATTTCGCCTATACTCTCGAATCCAAGCATTTCTATATAGAACTTAAGGGCAGAATCAAAATCCTTAACACTTACGGCGGTATGATGAGATTTTATAATTAGATCATCTAGAATACCTTTATTTTTTGACATGATTTACT
>CEUL01148053.1_pt1 | contig 32659 bp, 32 predicted proteins | sample 427021 | NCBI WGS metagenome assembly CEUL01 (sample SAMEA2622800, study PRJEB7988) | marine metagenome | isolation source: saline water (ENVO:00002010), including | reverse complement strand
GGATTATGATTCCGCTGCTCTAACCAACTGAGCTACTTCGCCATTAATACTTAGATACTTTTTATAGTATGATATTAAAAAAATAAAGAACTATTTATTTTACTATTGGTCAACTGGTTGAGTAATATTTTTAATATTTCTTTCTTTTGATAATACTCTTTCTCTATTAGCTATATATAAAGTACTTAAAAAAATTATTATACTTCCTAACCAAGTATTTATTGAAGGCACTTCGAAGAAAAATAAATAACCTATTACAACTGCCCAAATTAATTTAAGGAAATCAAAAGGCATTATAATACTAGTATCCCCCTGTCTTAATGCTTGGGCTAATAACATTTGAGCGGCTGTACCTGAAATACCTATAATCATAAGAAATATTAAATCATTTATACTAGGTGCTTCCCAGTGAAAAAGTGCTGCTATACCAGATAAAGGAATCATTATGATAACCATATAGGATGTAATGGTTACACTACTTTCAGTGCGTCCTAAAATTTTAATTATAATTAATGATACGGACCAAACTGAAGCAGATAATAAAGTAAAAATATGACCATTATTTATTGATGAATAAACGGGATCTATTATAATAATAGCGCCTAAAAAACCTACTATTATTGCTAAAATCCTTTTTACACCTATTATTTCTTTTAGAAAAAAAACTGCTAAAATACTTGCAAATAAAGGTGCTGTAAATGCTAAAGATGCAACATCAGCTAAAGGTGCGATACTTAATGAATAGAAAAAAGACAACATTGCAATTACATTAAAAAATGAACGTGCCATATGTAATTTAATTTTTTTTGTTTTTAATGGCTCTATTCCATACTTAATAAACCAGGGAGCAATAACTAATAAACCGAATAAGTTTCTAAAAAAGGCAATTTCAAATGGATGCATATTTGAAGACATATGTTTAATTGATGCATGCATAACAGAAAATAGCACTGTAGCAATTATCATTAAACCTATACCATTGAGTACTGATTTATTATTTTTATTTTGCATTATTTATAGAATTTAATCATAAAGATAAATTTCCAGAAATCCAACCACCACCTAAAACCCTATTTTTATCATAAGCAACACAAGCTTGCCCTGGAGCTACTCTATAATTTGGTTCTTTAAGAGATATTATAGCTTCTGCAGAATCTTCAATATTAATATCAGCTTTCTGGGTAATATGCTCAGAACTTAATTGGACATCAACATCTTTAAAAAAATTTAATTTATTTGTTTTATCTAGCCAGGTTATTTCTGAGATATTAAATTTTTTTATTTCCATGTCCGATTCAGAACCTACATATATATTATTTTCCTTAGCATCTATTTTTGTAACATATAATGGAGTTCCATCGTTTGATATTACTCCTAATCCCCTCCTTTGTCCTACTGTAAAAGAGTCTATCCCAACATGCTTTCCCATTACTTCTCCATTAACATGTATTATATTTCCAGATTTCTTAACATCCGGCCTTAATTTTTGAACTATTTCTCTATAACCTCTTTTTGCAGTAGATTGAACAAAGCAGATATCTTGTGACTCAGGTTTATTAGATACAGAAAGATTCATTTTTTTTGCATAATCTCTAGTTTCTTGTTTTGTAATTTCTCCTAGAGGGAATGAAATATTTTTTAATATTTCTTGAGGAGTGGCAAATAGAAAATAACTTTGATCACGTGAAATATCTCTTGCTCTATATAAAGCAATATCATTACCCCTTCCCTTAATACTTGCATAATGTCCTGTAACTAAAAAATCAGCTCCTAAGTCCAAAGAAGTATCTAATAAATCTTTAAATTTCATTCTTTGATTACATCTTATACATGGTATAGGTGTTAATCCATTGGCATAATTATCTGCAAAATCCTTTATTACATTATCCAGAAAACGTTTTTCATAATCTAGAGTATAATGTTTTATACCTAGCTTATCTGAAACCCTCTTTGCATCATAAATATCTTGTCCTGCACAACATGTTTTACTTCCAGAAGCACTTACTTTACCATTATCATATAATTGCATGGTTAACCCGATGACTTCATAACCTTTTTCAACCATCATAGCTGCTGCTACAGAGCTATCAACTCCGCCTGACATTGCTACAGCTACTTTTTTTATTTTTCTATTCTTAGACATTGTTTGTATTATCATTATCACTATTATTAATTGTATTTTCTTTTTCCTGAAGAAATTTTTCTCTTAAATTTACGTATTTTTTTATTAATTGCTCTCCATATTCCATAGCCCACTCTGGTAAAAAATGTCCTGCATTATCAACACCTGGAAGCTTGTGAATACCCTTAATTGAACTATAAAACCTATTTAATGCATCTTGTGGAAATAAGGGATCTCTCATACCAGATACAGATAAAGCCAATCCATCAAACTCATTACTAAACCAGTCTTGGGCTCTTTGTGATATTTCTGCACCATCTTTTTTTTGATTATTAGGAAATATTTTTGGCATTGTTCTTAAAGCAACTTTGCTATCATAATCGTCGAATGGCGCATGATAATTATTACACTCTTTTAAACTAAGTATTTTGTTAGTTCTAGCCATAATAGCTCTTACATTTAAATCTGGATTATCTTTAATATATTGTCTCCAATCTGTGTAACTATCTGACATTAAGTTATTACCCGTAGCTAATGTCGTATTATGTATTATCATGCCATCAAATAATTCTGGCATATCCATAGGAATAGTTAATCCTAAAAACCCTCCCCACTCATGAACTACTAAAACAATATTTTTGAGCTCAAGCCTTTTAATCATACAAATTATTGATTCCCTCATAGAATGAAATGTGTAAGCTGATTCATCAAGTGGTTTATCAGACCTACCAAACCCAGGCAGGTCAAATGCTACTGCTCTATAATTTAATTTCTCTATTTCCTTTATAAAATGCCTCCACATATAAGACCAAGTTGGAGAACCGTGTAACAATAAAAAAGTTAATTCTGATTTTGGATTTCCCTCATCAATATACGCCATTTTCATATCTTTATATTCTTCAAAACCTATAATGCTATTTTCATACTTAGCTTCATAAGGAAAGTCAGGCAAATTTGATAATTTTTCCATATTTGGTCTATGTATTTTTTTCATATTACCTCAATTAATATTTATTTTTATTCAAGCGAACATCATTTTTACTAGAAGGTAGAGTGACTTTCAAACCATCTAATTCTTTTGACAATACTATTTGACAACCTAATCTTGAAGTTACTGTTAAGCCAGTTGCTAAATCTAACATATCTTCTTCATCCCAACTTGGCTCTTTCAATTTATTATACCATTCCTTATCTACAATAATATGACAGGTTGAGCAAGCAAGTGAACCTTCACATGCGCCTTCTATCTCAATTCCATTATTTTGGGCAACTTCCAATATAGTTAATTTGTCGCTTTTTTCTTTAACTAATATTTCTTTATTATTTTTTTTAAAAATTATATTAGGCACCAAACAATCCTCTTTATTTTCTTAAAAAATCAATCTTACTACATATAATTTTAGCTGCCTCATCCACCTCTTCTGGAGTAGTTTTTAACCCAACTGATATTCTGAAAGATGATAATGCTTGCTCTTTAGCTAAACCTATAGAAGTAAGAACATAAGAAGGTTCAATACTTCCTGTTGAACAGGCAGACCCTGTTGAAAATGCTACATGATTACCCAAGGATTCTGTAAGTTCTATCGCATTAACTCCTTCCACTAAATAGTTTAAGTTATTAGGTAAACGATTTTTATTTAATTCTGTTCCATTTAAAATTATTTTATTATCAAACTTTAAAAAGTGATTATGGAGCCTTTCTCTTAAAGATTTTAATTTTTTTATATTTTTTTCTAAATTTTGGTTTGCAATATACATAGCTTCACTAAAACCAACAATTAATGGGGTTGGCAATGTTCCTGATCTCATTAGTCTTTCCTGTCCTCCACCATCTATCTGAGCAAACAGTCTTATTCTAGGTCGTCTTCTTACAAATAAACAACCTATACCTTTAGGGCCATAAAGTTTATGGCTGGATATACTAAGTAAGTCTACACCTAAGTCATTAACTTTAATATCCATATTCCCTAATGCTTGTGCTGCATCTGAATGAAGCCAAACATTAAATTTCTTACAAATTTTAGATATTTTTTTAATAGGATGTATTATACCAATTTCGTTATTAGCTAACATGATTGAGACTAATGCTACTTCACTGTTTATTTCACTCTTTAATTGATCTAAATTAATCTCACCCTTGTCATTTACGTCTATTACACTTACTAAAGCACCAAGTGAAGTAAGAGAATTAGCCGCTTCAATTACACATTTATGCTCTGTAGCTGCAATAATAATTTTCTTTCTATTATGTTTTTTCTTTCTATATAAAAATGAGCCTTTTATAGCTAAATTATTAGACTCAGTTGCGCCAGAAGTAAAAATTATTTCTTCCGTTTGTGCACCAATTGCCTGAGCTATTTTTTTTCGACCATTTTCTGTGGAATCATAGGCATCTAATCCATATTGATGATTTGAGGAATGTGGATTACCATAAACCTCAGAAAAGTAAGGTATCATTTTTTTCAATACATTTTCATCTGTTGGTGTAGATGATTGATAATCTAAATAAATAGGTTTCATTATATAATTTTCTTTTTATTTGAAATTTTATTAATTACTCTTTTTAAAATAGCGCAAAAAGATAATATTTCACTTTTATTTAAACTTCTACATAAACTAATTCTAATTGCTCCTTTGACTAAACTTTCATCCAAATGCATAGCTTTTAATACATGACTATCACTTATCTTTCCAGAAGAGCATGCTGAACCTGAGCTTACTTCATAGCCTTCAATATCTAAAGCTATAACTAAACTTTCTGCTGATATATTTTTAAAAGCTATTAAAGATGTATTTGCAACTCTTGGTGAATTTTTACCTATAATCACTGCATTTGGAAGCATAGAAAATATTTTTTCTTCTAAAGCCTCTCTAGAATTAAGAGTATTAACTAATTTTAACTTTTGAGAATATTCAGCAGCAGCACCAAATCCAATAATTTGATTGACGGCTTCTGTTCCTCCTCTAAAACCTCTTTCTTGGCCACCTCCCATAATTATAGGAGAAAGTAGGGAATAAATTTGATCACTAACTGCCAAACAGCCTACACCTTTAGGTCCACCAATTTTATGAGAAGAAATAGTAAGCAAATCTATATCAAGATTATTCATTGAAATAGTTATTCTTCCAATAGCTTGAACAGCATCAACATGTAAAATAGCATTATATTTCTTACATATTTTTGAAATATCCTCTAAAGGTTGAATTATTCCCGTTTCATTATTCACAGCCATAATTGAAACAAATAATTTTTCTGCAGTTGTTTTTTTTAAATCATTTTCTAAAACTTCTAAATTTACTATTCCATTTAATGTTACTGGAATAATATTAGCATTAATGTTTTGTTTTAATACTGAGTCATGTTCTATGGATGAAATAAATGTTTTCATTTCTTTTGAACAATTTAAGGCTAAAGTATTGGCTTCTGTAGCTCCAGAAGTAAAAATAATATTTTTAGGGTTGCAATCTATAGTTTTCGCAATTATTTCTCTAGAATCTTCTATTGCTTTTCTAGCTTTTCTTCCAGAAGAATGAATTGATGAAGGGTTTCCAATAATTTCTAAAGAATTATTCATGATTTCAACAACATCACTAATAATAGGTGCTGAAGCATTATAATCTAGATATAAACTCATATTTTAGTCTCTTAACATATTCATTTGATTCTAAATTCTATTTTATAAACTCTTTTGCTGGTATACCTATCATTGAAGCTCCAGCAGCAACATCATTTATCACGACAGCATTAGCTCCAATTTTTGCATTATCTCCAATTGTAATTGGACCAAGTAATTTAGCTCCTGAACCTATAATCACTCCATTTCCAACTGTTGGGTGTCTTTTTACTTTTTCAGAAGTAATAGCACCTAAAGTTACTTGATGATATATATGTACATCATTACCAATTTCAGCTGTTTCTCCTATTACAACTCCAGCTCCATGGTCTATAAAAAATCTTTTTCCTATTTTTGCTGCAGGATGAATTTCTATTGCTGTAAATACTCTACCTATGTGCGATATAAATCTGGCTACTAAATATAAGTGATACTTCCATAAAAAATTTGATATTCTATGAAAAAATAAAGCATGTAAGCCAGGATAGCATAATAAAATTTCTAATACAGAGCGAGCTGCAGGATCTCTCTTCTTTATAGATGCAATTTGATCTTTGATAGAATAAAACAATTTAATACCTCAAAATAATTTATAAAATATCCCTATATTATCGATATAATTTTTTTTATTTAAATAATACTTTATTAAAGTATAATTAAATACTATTTATATTAAATTTAAACAAGCTTATATGCTTAATGTTATATAATATACATGTTATATAGTATACTTATTAGCATCAATATGGAATTACAATGCCGGAAATTATTATACCTGGACCAGAAGGAAGATTAGAAGCTAGATATCAAAAAGGAAATCTAGATAATTCTCCACTTTGCGTGGTTTTACATCCACACCCAAGACAAGGTGGTACTATGAATAACAAGCTAGTATATAGAACTTATCAGGCTTTTAAGAATTCTAATTTTTCTACACTAAGATTTAATTTTAGAGGAGTCGGTAGAAGTCAAGGAACATATGATAATGGTATAGGCGAACTAACGGATGCAGCTGCTGCTTTAGATTGGTTGCAAGCAGAGAATCCTACAGCCAGAACTACGTGGATAGCAGGCTTTTCTTTTGGTGCTTGGTTGGCACTCCAATTATTAATGAGAAGACCTGAAATTTCTGGATTTATAGCTATTAGTCCACCAGCAAGTTTATATGACTTTTCTTTCTTAGCTCCCTGTCCAGCAAATGGATTAATAATTCAAGGTACAGAAGATAAGATTGTAGAAGAAGAATGCGTTACAGAACTAGTAGAAAAATTAAATAAACAAAAAAATTTAAAAATTGATTATAAAAAAATAAATGGTGCTGACCATTTTTTTTCCAAAAGTTTGGATGATATCCAGAATAAAATTGAAAAATATGTAAGTAAAAATACAAATTAGTCAGGAAAATCTAACATTCCACCTGAAGATTTACTTTTTATACCTGTGATTCTTTTCCAGGTATAAGGCATACTTTTTAAACTTTTACTTGCTAAATATGCAAAAGCTTGTGCTTCTATAGCATCAGGATTCCAATTATCTTCTAAAGGTGTTAAAATATTTTTATAATTTTCTTTTATATTTTTTAATATGCATTGGTTTTTATAGCCACCACCAGATATATACAAACGTTTAGGTTTTAAAGAAAACAAGCTTAAACTTTCTTTAAGTTGAAAACTAATTAGCTTAGACAATGTTGCCACCTTATCCATGGGACTTAAATCCTTTAGACCAAACCTTAGAGTATAGTCAAAATGATGCTTATCTAACGATTTAGGGGGTTTCTGTTTAAACCATTTATTTTTAAGTATATTATTAATTACATCAGTATTAGCTTTACCTTTAAGACCAATCTTTCCATCTTTGTCAAAAGGTATATTAAAATGCTCTGCTACAATTGTGTCAATAGGCCCATTTCCTATACCTATGTCAAAGCTATATGGAATATCATACTTATTTTCTAAGAAAGTTATATTAGAAACACCACCAATGTTAAGAAATACAATAGGGTAAACAGCATCTCTAATATTTTCCAATAATGCCTTATGCCATACACCTACTAAAGGAGCACCTTCTCCACCCAAACATACATCTCTATATCTAAAATTAGATATAACTGGAATATTGACCGCATTCGCAATACTTTTGCCATCACACAACTGCCAAGTCCATTTTTCTTTTGGGTTATGAAATATAGTCTGACCATGAATACCTAAAATATCTATATCTTCCTTTTTTATATTAAAATCAAATATAAAAGACTTTATGGCTTCAATATTAAATTCCGTGATTAAACTATTTATTTTTTTTATATTTTTTCTATTTTGAATGAAGTCGTTTATGCTCTTCTTTAATAATTTACTATATTTATAAGTATGAAATTGATTCAATTCAAATTTATCTCTAGCATTGGTTCTAATTAATGCGATATCTAAACCATCTAAAGAGGTACCGCTCATAAGCCCCATAGAATTTATATGTGTTTTACTACTTTTCATAAAATAACTATATTTATCACTTGTTTTCATTAAGCATGTCCTTTAAAAAATAAATATTAGTATTGAAGGTTAGTTAAATGACAACTTATAGATCAGATTTTATAAAAGAGATTATAGCACGTGGATTTATACATCAAGCTACGGATATAAATAATTTAGATACAGCATTAAATGATAATAAAATTATACCTGCATATATTGGATTTGATTGTACAGCATCAAGCCTTCATGTAGGATCTTTAATTCAAATCATGTTGCTTAGATGGTACCAAAAGACTGGTCATAAACCTATTGTGCTTTTAGGTGGAGGAACTACTTTAGTTGGCGACCCATCAGGTAAAGATGAGTCAAGAAAATTATTAACAGATGATATAATAAAGAATAATTCAAAGGGAATAAAAGAAGTTTTTAAAAAATTTATTAATTTTGATGAAGGCAATAATAAAGCCATAATGGTTGACAATGCTGAATGGTTGAAAAATTTAAATTATATTGATTTTCTTAGAAACTTTGGTAAGCATTTTTCCATTAATAGAATGTTAACATTTGACTCTGTTAAATTAAGACTTGATAGAGAGCAAACTCTTTCATTTCTTGAATTTAATTATATGATACTTCAAGCTTATGATTTTTATGAATTAAACAAACGCTACGACTGCCTAATTCAAATGGGAGGTTCTGATCAATGGGGTAATATAATAAATGGTATAGAACTTCATCGGAGAGTAACTAATGAGAGTTCAAAAACCTCTTTATTTGGACTTACTTCACCCCTAATTACAACTTCTTCAGGAGCAAAAATGGGAAAAACTGCAAATGGAGCTATTTGGCTAAATTCAAATTTATGTAGTCCTTGGGATTACTGGCAGTTTTGGAGAAACACAGAAGATAAGGATGTTATAAGGTTTTTAAAACTTTTTACTGAGATTAGTCTAGATGAGATTAAGAAGTTAGAAAAACTTGAAGGAGCCGAAATAAATGACGCAAAAATAATACTTGCAAATTCTGCAACAACACTATTACACGGCCAAGAGGAAACAAATAAAGCAATTAGTACAGCTAAAAATATATTCCAAAATAAGGAGAGTGATGCTAATTTATTTGTAATAAAATATAATAAAAATCAACTCACTGAAGGAGTATCTATTTTAGATTGCTTAACTAATGAACAATATCTTGCATCTAGTAAAGGGGAAGCAAGAAGATTAATAAGAGGATCAGGAGTTAAAATAAATAATGAGACTGTAAAAGATGAAAATATGAAAATAGATCATTCGTTTTTTATAAATAGACAAAAAATTAAATTATCTGTTGGAAAGAAAAAACATATATTATTATTTAAAATCTAGACTTTAGTTAAATATATTTCTAATTATACCAGGAGTTAATAAACTTAATGGATTAACTATAATTTTAGGTTTTTGCCATGGTCCATTTGCATCATAATTAATTGCAAACAAACCTTCATCCTCTTTAGCTGTAAGTAATTGCCCTAATAAAGGCACATTATTTAATAGAGAGTTAATTTTATAAGCGGGTATAATTGATCCAGATAAATCTATTATTTTTTTAGTATAATTTATATTTCCTGCCCCCGTTAAACCTAGGGAAAAGCCATACGCTCTAGACTTAATTATATTAAATATATTATTTTTTCCTGTAAATTGAGCATCAAATTGCTCAAATTCTATTCCTTCATTATTTAAAAGTTCAAATAAGCCTGTAAATGATGCGGCTAATAAAAGCTCGGCAAATAATGGTGCTTTCATAACTTTAAAGTTATCTATACTAAGTGTACCCATAATACTATTATCATCATCTAAATTTCCAATAAAACCTTGAGAAGATAAAATCCCTTCTTTGATCTCACTCTTATAGTTTAGTAATTCAAAAAATTTTCCTGCATTACTTGCTTTAAAATCATAAGATAAAATATTTAGGTTATCTGTATTTTTATAATTAAAAATTATATTTTCATCTGAATAATAATTACCCTTAAGATTAAATAACTTTTCTTTTTTATTATCTTTATAAGAAATAGTTGCATTATTTATAAAAAAATCTTTTATAAAAATTTTTTCTACTTTACCGTTTATATAAATATTTAATAAATTTTTTAAATTTGAGTTATTTTCTATAAAAGAATTTAAATCTAATGTACCTGAATACAAATCTAGAATTAATTCATTGTTATAAAAATGAGCTCCTAAATTTAAATTATTCTTATTTAATATAAATTTATTAAAATTTACTAAATATCCACTATTTACAGTCGGTAAAAGCAAATATCCTTCTATAATATTATCTACACTATTATATTTAAAATTTATTTTATCAAACTTAATACCTTTCTTTAAATCTCCAGTAATATTTAACATGGCATCTTTTTTCATATTCTTTTTATAATTTAAGAAAGGAATTGAAAAAGAAGTATTCATCAAATTTAAATTACAATTATAGTTCTTTATTTCTAAATAAATTATAGAACACTCTAAAAAAGATTTACCCTTTAAATCTTTTATATAAATGATGTTAGTTAATTTTTTATTAACTATAGGCATAAATAAATTAACAATAGCTCTATTCATTTGATCTTTTATATAAGAAATTTTTATATCTGATATATTTGTATTTAATATTGCAGATATTTCTGTATTCTTATTTTTATAATTAATAGTAAAGTCAGCAGATTTTAATAGAAAATCATTAAAAAAAACTTTAGAAGGTTTATCAAAAATTATATTACCATTGATTGAAGCTGATAAAGTATCTTGTAAGTAAAAAATAGCATTTAATTTTATGTTGTCTTCAGGATTAAAGTTTATTAACTCGTTATGATTCAAAACATTAAAATGATCAAAAAAACTATTAATGATTTTGTATTTTGTAGACATAGATAAAGACAAATGACTAATATCTAAATCTTCATTATAATTATAAATTATATCCTTGACACTTATACCGTCATAAAAAATGTTATCAATAATTAAATTAATAGAATTAAATTTATAATTATTTAACATAATATTTGCAGTACCAGAAATATTGTTAAAAATATCAAAATAATTATCAATACTTTCTATTGATATAAAAGTGGTAATATCTAGATTCGAAAAAGAAAATTTAATATCATTAACTTTATCACTATAATTATATTTATTTATTAAGTGCAAATTGCTATCAGGAGTATTGGCATTAATAATATTAAATTTTAATTCCTCAATATATAAGTTTTCTTTCTTATGATTATAAGAACCTTTAATTTGCAATGAATCTAAAGTAGGAATTTTATGTATAACTAATTTTTTATATTTAATGTTACTTTTTAAACTAGGGAAAATACTTTGTGAAAAAACATCAAAATCGATATTTGATAATAATGAGTTTTTAAAATTTAATCTAAGTTCTCCAGAAATAAGCCCTTTTATAGAGACTTTATTATTTAGATATTTATTAAATATAAATTCATCAATTTTAATATTTTTAAATTTTATATTAATTATATCTGTAGCATCGAATTTAGAAGATGAAAATTCTAATAATTTATCTTCTAGTTGATAATAGTCATCTCTATAATTAAATGAACCATTTATATTAATACTATTAATACCAAATTTTTTAAAATTAATATCAGATAGATAATACAAATGATCAGAAATTTTAATATTTATTTTACTTTTACTGACCTTTAATACATCAGAAACCTTGAATAAATAATCTAAGAAATTTAATTTAACATCATTATCTTGAATATTATTACTGATGTAATCTAAATATAAGTTTTTAACATCTATCTCACTAAATTTTTTATGCTTATTGAATAAATTAACTAGATCAAAATTTAATTTTAATTTTTCTATTTTAAAATTTTTATAATTATTTTTATCCTCAATAAAAATATTTTTAATTTGTATTTCATATTTTTCTTGCATACTAGAATTATTAATTTGTATTTCGTCAAAAAATATTTCTTGATCAAAATACCAACTGACTAATTTTGAAACGTATTGGTTATAATCTTGAATTGTAATAGTCTTAGTAGATAAAATTAAAATGCATAATGTTATTATACCTAAACACAGTAAAGAGACTAATGCAGAACACGCTAAAAATAATTTGTAAATATATTTATACATTAAAAAAATTCTTAAAAGTTAAACCATTTTATTATTATATAAGTATATTATATGTTAAAATTTAATAATAAATATATATATAATTAAGGAAATTATTATGGTAAACTTGTCTGTTGGAATGAAGGCACCTTTTATAAACATACCTAGAGATGGTGGCACTAGTATTAATACATCTAAAATAAGTAACCCTTATGTAATTTACTTTTATCCTAAAGATGATACTCCTGGCTGCACTACAGAAGCAATAAATTTCTCTGAAGATATTAACTTTTTTAATGATAACAATATTACTGTTATTGGTATTTCAAAAGATACAGTAGAAAAGCATGATAAATTTATTAAAAAACATAGCTTATCAGTTATCTTAGGATCAGATCAAAAGGGTGATGTTTGTGAATCTTTTGGTGTTTGGGTTGAAAAGTCGATGTATGGTAGAAAATATATGGGTATAGAGAGAAGCACCTTTCTAGTCGACTCAAATGGTAATTTACAAAAAATATGGAAGAAGGTTAAAGTTAAAGGCCATGTTGATGATGTAATTAATTCGTGTAAGGAAATGCTAGGTACTTAAAACTATTATATTTTTTTAATCAGTGCTGCCTCTAAAAAGTCATCTATCTCACCGTCAAGTATAGATTGAAAATTTGAGTTCTCTTTATTAGTTCTCAAATCTTTAACAAGCTGATAAGGTTGCAAGACGTAAGACCTTATTTGATGCCCCCAACTTATTTCAGTCTTATTTTCTTCTGTCTTTGCTTTTTCTAAATATTTCTTTTCCAGTTCTAATTCATATAACTTAGCTCTTAACATTTTTAAAACTTCTGCTTTATTTTGATGTTGAGATCTATGACTTTGACATTGAACAACTATATTAGTTGGTAAATGAGTTATCCTTACAGCACTATCTGTTCTATTTACATGTTGTCCACCCGCACCCGAAGCTCTATAGGTATCAACCCTAAGGTCTTTATCCTCAATGTTGATATCTTCATTATCTTCAACCTCAGGATATACCCATACACTTGCAAATGATGTATGCCTTCTACTTTGTGAATCAAATGGTGAGATTCTAACAAGTCTATGTACACCAGACTCTGTTTTTAACCATCCATAAGAATTTATTCCTTCTATTTTTATGCATACTGACTTAATTCCAGCTTCTTCACCCTGATGCTCATCCATTATAGTAATCTTAAACTCTTTTTTATCTGCCCACCTAGAATACATTCTCAGTAACATTTGTGCCCAATCTTGACTTTCTGTACCTCCAGCACCGGCATTAATTTCAATAAAACAATTATTTTTGTCAGCTTCTCCAGACAAAAGTGATTCTAACTCTCTCTTTTTAATATTTTTACTTAATTTAATTAATTGAATTTTGGCATCGTCTAATAATGAATCATCTTTATCTTGTTCAGCAATTTCAATAATTGCTATTATATCATTATATTCTTTTTCCAGATTAGTAAAATTAGAAATATTATTATCTAGATATGTCCTCTCCTTCATAAGCTTCTGGGCTTTAACTTGATCGTTCCATAGCTCAGGGTCTTCTGCTAGTGCATTTAGCTCTTTTAATTTTTTTTTTGACTCATCAGGGTCAAAGATGCCTCCGAATTGAACTTAGAGAAGCATTTATACTATTAATTATATTTGTAATTTCTGCATTCATTATAATATCCTTATAATTAATATATTCTATCATCTAATGGTTTAACATCTATAATTTTTTCGCCCTGTATTTCTTCACTACTTAAAGGTGCTGTTCCATTTATAAATGCCTCATATATAATTCTTTGACTATTATTGGATGGTAAAAAACCAGATGAAGAATCTATTTTTACCATTTCTATATTTTCTGGAATTGTAAAGGGGGTTGAAGGGTATTTATTTAAAGCTTCTTTCATAAACTTTCCCCATATAGGAGCTGAAACTTTACCTCCTGTTTCCTTATCACCTAAAGACAATGGCATATCATACCCTACATATACACCTACTACTAAATTAGATGAAAAGCCAATAAACCATGCATCTTTATTATCATTTGTTGTACCAGTCTTCCCACCAATATAATCATCTATATTCCTTAAAGTCTTACCTGTACCATTATTAATAACCCCGTTTAACATCCAAGCTATTTGAAATGCGTACTCACTTTTTGTGGCCTGGGTAAAAGTATTTGGTTGTTTAAATATTTTACTACCAGTAAACTCGTTTCCACATATATTACATTTATTTTTATCTCTGGTGTAAATTATATTTCCATGTCTGTCATGTATAGTTTCTATAAATTGCGGCTTAATAAGTTTACCCCCATTAACAAAGCTTGAATAAGCAGTAGTTAAGTTTAATAAATTTGTTTCTCCCGCACCTAATGCTGTTGCCAACTGGGCTGGATATTTACCAATGTTAAATCTGTTAGCTATATCAACTATTTTATCAATTCCAATAGTATTAGCCAATCTTACGGTCATAACATTTCTCGACTTTTCTAGTCCAGTCCTTAAAGTACTAAGACCATAATATGCACCAGAATAATTTTTTGGTATCCATTCTGATAAACCTGGTCCCTGATCTATAACTAAAGGAGAATCTAATATTAATGAAGAAGGTGTCATCCCATTTTCTAAACCTGACAAATAAACAAAAGGCTTAAAAGCAGAACCTGCTTGCCTTTGTGCTTGGGTAACTCTATTGAACTTACTTTCTTTATAATTTAGACCACCTACCAAAGCTAAAACTTTACCAGTAAAAGCGTCAATAGCTACAATACCACCATTAACTTTTGGTATCTGATATATTGCATATAACATATTATTTTTAGTAAAATTTTTAGATTTTTTAAAAAATAATACATCACCAATTTTTAATAAATTTGAAAAGTAATTATTAGAATCTATATCTACAGTATTATAATTATTAAGTATCCAAGAAGATTCTTCAAAATCAAGTTTTCCAATACTTCCATTGGACAAACCAATATTAACCTCCTTATTATTCAAACCTAATATCACGCCATAAAGATTAGAATTATTATTTTTAATATTTAATGACTTTAATTTAGATAACCAGTTGTCTTGTATACTAATTGGATTTAATTTATTAATTTTACCTCTCCAACCTTGTCTTTTATCGTACGCCATGATGCCTTCCAATAAAGACTCTTGAGCAAATTTTTGTAAATCCTCATCTAAAGTAGAAAGAATATATAGACCTTCATTATAAAGTACTTTTTCACCAAATTTATCTACTACAATTTTTCTAACTTCTTCTGTAAAATAATTAGCACTTATAATTTCATTATCTTTTAAATTACTTACAACTAACTGGTCATTTAATGCCTCGGATAGTTTTGATTTACTAATCACTCCTTCTTCAAACATTCTTGAAAGCACATAATTTCTTCTATTTATTGCAGAGTTATATTTTTTAATGGGATGATAATTATTTGGTCCTTTTGGTAAACCTGCAAGATATGCAATCTCAGAAATCTCTAATTCATCTATTGATTTATTAAAATAATTCTGAGCAGCAACAACAATTCCATATGATCTATAACCTAAAAATATTTCATTTAGGTACAATTCTAATATTTTTTCTTTTGATAAAGTTCTTTCTATTCTTAGTGCTAATAATGCTTCTTTTATTTTTCGATCTAAAGAAACTTCGTTAGTTAAAAGAAAGTTTTTTGCTACTTGCTGCGTAATAGTAGAGGCGCCTACTAACCTTTTTCCGGATATAATATTTTTAATATTTGTAATTGTAGCTCGTGAAATTCCTTTAAAATCAATGCCATCATGCTTAAAAAAATTTTTATCTTCTGTGACTATAAATGCATCAATAAGTAGCTCTGGTATAGCTTCATATGGGATAAATACTCTTTTCTCTTTAGCATATTCTTCTATAATATTATCTGTACTGCTATATACTCTACTCATTGCCTTAGTTTTATAAGACTGTAGATATCTATAATCAGGCAAATCATTACCAAACTTCCATAAAACTGATAAAGAAAATATTATTAAGCATGACAATAGGCCAATAAAAAATAAAAATGAATAATATAAAAACCTAGCCATTTATACATTACCTTTTTTAAATAAAATTAATATATACACTATCCATACCCTCAATATTGATTTTAACTTTATCTCCTCTTGAAACCCAATATGTTTCTACTAGGCTACCCAGCAAAATAATGGAGTTTTTAGGTATCACATTTCCTATTATATCTTTTCTACTTGCAAGCCACGTTAACGCATTAAGAGGATTACCTAATATGTGCTTACCTAGTCCTTCACCAATTTTCTTATTGTTTACATACATAATTCCCCTTAATAATTCTATATTTTTAATATCAACTTTAAATTCTTCTTTGCCTAAAACACAACCTGCAGAAAAAAAATCATCTGCTATCAAATGATTAGCAGTAAAACTTTTCCAATTATCGTACCTATCATCTACTATTTCTATTGCGGGAAATATACTTTCTATAAATGTTAACATATCTTCTTTTGTATAAATATTACTAAAAGGAATATCTTTTTTTAATTTTACTGCAATTTCACACTCAACTCCTACTTTAGTATATGATTTCATATCTAAATTATCACCAGACTTGTAGCAATTACTTTTTCTTAATGTTCCTGCACAAGGATGATCTATTTTTAAATATTGCTGCATTACCTTTGTCGTACAGCCAATTTTTCTTCCTATAACTTTATCATGTTCAAAATTCAGTGAGGCATGAACCTTATTTTGAATAAAATATGCTTCATCTTGATTATTAGGTATTAAGTCAGTTTGAAGATTAGTAATAAAATATTTATTTGAACGTTTATTTAATAAATAACGTACTATCTTATTAATTTTATTTTTATCCATTTTTTTAACCTTAAAAATAATATATAATATGATAAATATAGGTAACTATAATTAAATGTATTATATAAGAGATTATACAAATTTAAAAACTTATAAATTAATAATAAGTATAGCAATACCTATGATCATATCCAATATATCGGTGCCAATATTAGGTATAGTGGATACTTCAATTATAGGAAGGATTAGTATTGAGCAAATTGGCGCTATTGCAATAGGTAGTTCACTATTATCATTTGTATATTTTTGTTTTAGTTTTTTTAGAATGGGTACCACAGGACTGATAGCACAATCCTGGGGTATTAACAACACCTATAATATTCGTAATATTCTTAAAAGTAATTTTTATATAGCGTTAATATGTAGTATAATTTGTATTCCAATAATATTAATTATCAAAGATTTTTTATTAGATTTTTATGCCGCTAGCTCGCTAATTAATTATCATGCTAGCTTATATATTAATATTCGAATATTTGGTGCACCAGCCACTTTTATAAATTTTATTATTTTTGGTTTTCTATTAGGAAGTAAAAAACCCTGGGACCTTTTAAAACTAGTATTATTAATAAATATATTAAATATTATTTTAGATATTTACCTTGGCTTACATTTAAATATGTACTTAAAAGGAATAGCATATGGAACACTTATATCAGAGTACTCAGGAACAATTCTTGGATTATATTATATCAGTAAATATCTACCTGAAGTAGAAATTAAGAAAAAAACAATAGTTTTGAAAAATAATATTTTAAGTATCCTTAAATCCAATATGAATTTGTTTGTAAGAACTTCACTAATACTTACTACTATATTAATGTTTACAGCCATAGGATCCAGACTAGGAAACACAATCTTAGCTGCAAATGCAATATTAATAATGCTTCAAATGTTTATTTCATATAGTTTAGATGGCTTTGCACAAGCCGCAGAAGTTCTAGTTGGCAATGAATATAGTAAAAAAAATAAACATAAGATTGTAAATATAGCGATTTCATCAGGAATTATATCATTTATATTTGCCATAATATATTCTATAATATTTTATTTATACATAGATATAATAATATTAATTATGACATCAATTAATAGTGTAATATTAGAAATTAAAAATTATTCTTTATGGATAATAATTTCACCTTTAATATCATTTTTAAGTTTTCATATGGATGGAATATTTATTGGTGCAAATAAAACTAAAATAATGCGCAATACCGTAATCATTAGCTTCATTATATTTATATTATCTTTATGGATATTTGTTCCAATATATGAAAATAATGGTTTATGGTTCTCATTTATATTATTTTTATTTTTAAGAGGAGTACTACTTTTAAGTCAATTCCGTGAAATATATAAATTTAGTTAATGTTTTTAATATCTGTATTAATGTTATTAATAATAATATTTAAATTATTAGATAGTAAATTCATTTTACTTATATTTTTTTCTAAAGACTGCTCATTCATGTATAAAGATCTACTTATTTCAATTTGAACAACGTGAATACCTGTGTCAGGTTGGCCCAAGCTTTTAGTTATAAAACCTCCTGAATAAGGATTATTTTCTGTAATTGAATAATCATATAAACTAAAATGATGTTTAATTAGAGATATAATTTTATTATCACAAGATAAATTATTATTATTTCCTAATACTATATCAATATTTTTTTCTGTTGAAATAGAAGGCATAGAATGAAAATCTAAAATAAGAATTGTTTTAAATTTATTTTTTAGATATTTAATTAAATACTTTAATTTTTTATGATAAGGGAAATAGTAATATAAAAGTCTTCTAATAATTTCTTTTCTAGTTAAAAGATGATTATATATGTCATTTCCATATACTGAAACCCTTGGTATTACTCCTATTCCACTTTGAGTCTTGCTAGTATAGGAATTTATAAAATTAGGAATTCTTCTTGATACCATTAGAGGGTCAATTTCAAAAGGATGACGATTTACATCAACATATGAACGAGGGAAATTAGCTTTTACATAAGAAAAATTACTTTTTATTATTTTTATTAATAAAAGATCAACATAACTATCCTCTGAATACTCAAGTTCATTTTTATTTAATTGAGTACTACTTAAAAAATTCTCACTATATTCATTTCCACTATGAGGTATTGATATTATTATTGGATATAAGCTATTTAAATTACTTTCTATCATATAGTTGGCTACTAATTCTTACATTTACCATTCATGTGGAAGTTATCTGGATTAAATAGTGATATTAACTCAAATTTAGAAGAAGAACTTTTATAATTTATTTCTACTAATGTATTATAAATTCTAGAGCTTGTTCTTCCAATCCACTTTCCTCTGCCGTATAGATCTCCATTCTCGTAAACAGAGGTCCTAATTTTGCCAGTTCTTTTAATTTTATTATACTTGATGGTTACTAATGATCCACTGCCACCTGTAGCCTTAAAACTCCATTCTGCTAAAAACATTTTTCCTTCGTCTATTGCAACACCTTTACAATTCAATGGCTTATAATTAGCCTGATATGTTTCTTCATCTGCAATACAAATAGATGTAGTAAAAAAAATTATAATATATATATATTTGATCATTATTTATATAATACTGAAGGAAGCCAAGTAGCTAATTCAGGAAAAATAGATAATATTCCTAACATTAAAATTTGTATAAATACAAATGGTGCAGCTCCCTTATATATTTCTCCGGTTAAAACACTTTTTGGCGCCACCCCACGTAAATAAAATAAAGCAAAACCGAAGGGTGGCGTTAAAAATGAGGTTTGTAAATTTACAGCAATCATAATAGCAAACCATAAAGGATTTATATCCATCATTAATATGGCAGGACCTATAATGGGTAAAACTACATATATTATTTCAATAAAATCTAAAAAGAATCCTAAAAAAAACATTAATAACATTGTAATTATAATTGCCGTTACAACTCCTCCATGTAGGCTCATTAAAAACTCAGCTACTATATCATCTCCGCCAAAACCTCTAAATACTAAACTAAACATTGCCGCTCCAATAAGTATAGTAAATACCATTGAAGTAGTTTGAGCCGTAGAAGTTGCTACTTCTTTAAGAATATTAAAATTTAGTTGCTTTCTTGAATATGCTAGTAATATTGCTCCTATCGCCCCTACACCAGCAGATTCTGTTGGGGTAGCCAACCCCATTAAAATAGAACCTAAAACTGCAAAAATAAGAAATAAAGGTGGTATTAATACTTTCAAAACTCTATTTCGCAATTCTTTAAAATCTACTGCATCCCTTTCTGCCTTTGGAACAGAAGGCATTTTATCAGGGTAAATATTCGCATAGATTATCTGCCATAATATATATAAAAATACTAAACATAATCCTGGTAGTAAAGCTCCCATAAATAAATCTGTAACTGAAACGGAGTCTGGTGAGAAATTACCTTTAGCTAATTGCGCTTGTTGGTATGCAGCAGATATTTGATCTCCTAATAGTATAAGTACAATAGATGGAGGAATAATTTGTCCTAAAGTCCCTGCAGCACAAATAGTCCCAGTTGAGATAGTTGGAGAATAACCTCTCTTCAGCATAGTTGGAAGTGAGAGTAAACCCATAGTTACCACAGTAGCTCCAACTATTCCTGTCGATGCTGCAAGAAGTGCTCCTACTATAGTAACTGAAATACCAAGCCCTCCTTTAATACTACCTAACAAATGAGCCATAGTATCTAGTAATTCCTCTGCTATCTTAGAGCGTTCAAGCATTACTCCCATAAAAACAAATAAAGGAACAGCTATTAGTAAATCATTTGTCATTATACCATATATTCTATTTGGTAAGGCTTGAATAAAAGCCATATCAAATAAATTAAAAAAAGAACCAATAACACCGAAAAATAGTGCAACACCTGACAATGTAAAAGCTACAGGAAAACCTGTCATTAAAACAGCTAGCAAAGAAACTAACATTAAGATTATGATTATTTCTTGCTCAAACATTTATTTATCCTTTTTGGAATTTTTTATAATTATATATGAGTTAACTATCGTTACTAGACTTTGAATAGTAACTAATATTGAAAAAAGCCATATAAAAGTTTTCATTATATATACTAGATGAAGGCCTCTTTCTTCAATCGAACCCTCCATTTGTACCCATGAGTTAATTACGTAACTCCAAGAATAATAAAATATTACCCAACATACTGGTAATAATAAAAATAGTGAACCAAGCAAATCAACTAGAGCTTTTTTACTATCTGACATTTTCAGATATAATACATCTACTCTTACATGCTTATCTTTTTGCAGAGTATACCCCGCACATAATAAAAAAACCCCTGCATACATAAACCTTACAGATTCTTGCATCCATATAAAGCCGATACTAAATCCATACCTTAAAATTACTACTAATACTGTAACCAAAACCATAAAAAGAGTGAGCCAACTTACTGTTTCACCTATATATTTATTTATTTTATTAATATTATTTATAAAGACCATAAAATTACCTTTTAACTAAATCTATTAGATCTAGGAAAACCTCTAGGAGCTAACCTACCAGATTGTGCCCTTTTTCCAAGCCATAATTCTAGATCTTTGAATATTTTTTTTGAATTACCTCGGATACATGTAATTCCTTCACTAAAAATGAAAGTTATTGCATCCGTTAAGTTTCCTTGTTTTGATTTTTGCAAAATAACTCCTTTACCTTTACTTTGTAATGGCATTTCAGATAATTTAAATATCAATAATTTATGATTTTCTCCAATAATTGCTATAGAATCATCCTCGTTATTAACTGTCCTAAATACTAGTAATTCTTCATCTGAAGATAGACTTAATATATTTTTACCTAACTTAGTATAAGCTAATAAATCTACCATATCAGGAATAATAAAACCTTTATATCTAGATGAAGCAACTAGTACTTTATGATTTTTATTAAATTTATTTATAGCGTGAATTGTATCTTCCGATGGCAGATCTATAAATAATCTCAATGGGGAGCCAAAGCCTTTATTAATAATAATGTTGCTTAAAGATAAAGTATAAACTCTTCCAGAATTTGAGGCCAATAATAACTTATCAGTATTCTTAACTAATAAAACAAATTTCTTTTCATCTCCATCTTTATATTTAATAGCCTTAAAATTTTCATGTCCTTTTATGAATTGAACCCAGTTATTTTTTGACAAAACAAATATATATGGTTCTTCCTCTATAATTTCTTCAATATCTTCATATTCTTCATCTAATAACGGTTTAATAATTGTTCTTCTATCTGAAACAAATTTATTTTTTTTAAAGTATTCTAAAACTTCTTTTGTTTCATCATCAATCTTAGTTAGTTGCTTATCTTTATTTTTTATTAGGTTTTCTAATACCTTAATTTCAGATTCTAAATTAATTTTTTCATTTATAATAATTTCTTCTTCAAGTCGCCTTAGATATCTTAGTCTTAAATTTAGAATAGACTCAGTCTGCATATCAGTTAATTTCCATTTATTCATGATTGTTTCTTTAGGGTTTTCATCATCTCTAATTATTTCAATTATTTCATCAAGGTTATCATAAACAATTAAATAACCTTCTAAGACCTCTTTTCTATCTCTTGCAATTTTTAATCTGTTTTTACTATATCTAACGACTACTTCTTGTCTATGATTTATAAAAGACAATAATACTTCTTTAACATTCATTACTCTTGGAGATTTATTGGAGTCGATTACATTCATATTCATATTAATTTTAAGCTCTAAATCAGATATTTTAAATAACCTAGACATGAGTATATCAGGATTGACATCCCGATTTTTTGGAATAATTAAAATTCTTATATCCTCAGAAGATTCATCAATTATATCCGACAACATTTGAATACGCTTAGCAGATATAATTTCTTCAATTTTTTCTATAATTCTAGCTTTTGTGACACTCCAAGGTATTTCGTTTATAACAATTATATATTGTCCATGGGTTTTCTTTTCTATTTTCCAATTGGCTCTTAATCTGAAAGAACCTCTTCCGGTCTCATAAGCTTTTTTTATTGTTTCTTCATCATCTATCAAAACTCCACCTGTCGAGAAATCTGGTCCTTTAATATATTTCATAATAGAGCTTATTGAAGCATTTGGTCTTTTAATTAGATGTCTAATAGCTGTTAATAACTCTATAATGTTATGTGACGGAATATTTGTAGCCATACCTACTGCTATTCCACTAGCTCCATTAGCTAATAAATTTGGAAATAAAGCAGGTAAAACAATTGGTTCATCATATTCACCATCGTAAGTACTTGTAAAATCAACAGTATTTTTATCTATATCTTTAAGAAGTAACTCAGCAATATCAGTTAAACGAGCTTCTGTGTACCTCATGGCAGCAGCTCTATCTCCATCAATACTTCCAAAATTACCTTGTCCATCTACTAAAGGATATCTTACTGAAAATTCTTGAGCTAACCTTACCATTGCATCATATACTGCTTGATCTCCATGTGGATGAAATTTACCAATTACATCTCCAACTACTCTTGCACATTTTTTGAAGCCGGACTGCGGAGACATTTTGAGCTCGCGCATAGCAAATAGTAAACGCCTATGAACAGGTTTCAATCCATCTCTAACATCGGGTAATGATCTTGATACTATGGTTGACATTGCATAAGAAAGATATCTATCTCCTAAAGCATCTGAAAAAATTAAATCTTTAATAATTTGGTTATCTTTCTTAGAATTGGTCATAGTATTAATTTATCCTAATTATCACTTTTTGAATATTCATTTAAATTAAGTAGTTTATTTGTAAACCTATCTCTAATATCAGGCAACTTTAATCCAATAGAAGATACATACTGATTTAAAAAATATGTAGTTATATTTATCCCCTTTAATAATTCACTTTTGTCATGATTATTTATATTTTTAGTTAGAAAAAAATTAGGGAGTGGAAATAATTTTTTTTTCCATTTTCCAGCTCCATTTAAAGAAACAGCTCTTCCTGATTTTGGAGATACAAATTGTAAATTATTTGTGCTTCCTGTAACAGCACAGTTATTTAAATCTAAACCAAAACCTAATTCTGATAAAAATTTTAATTCCCATTTTATATATTTTTCAATCCAAAATTTTTCATTTTTATTTATGCAAAATATAAAATTTAAAGTTTCTAAAAATAAAGATGAATGAACTTGCCTATCAGCCAGTAATTTATTTATTAGAGAGGTTTGTGTTATTAAAGCATCAATTTTCAAATGGTTATTTATAATATAATGCGAGATAGTATTTTCAATTTCAGTCTTATAATAGCCTAATTGATCTTCTAATCTACCTGTCCATTCTATATTGAATATATTTCCTATTTGAAAAACGCTTCTATTTTTTTTTGAATTACTATATTTAACTAAGCCAGCATGAAGGCCATGATTTTCAGTAAATAAATTTAATATGAGAGAATTTTCACCATACTTTTTTAAGGAAACTACTATGCCTTTATCTTGCCATTTCATATTAATTATACATTATAATCTAAACCCAGATCTCTATAATAATCTGGCGATTTATCCCAATTATCTCTAACTTTAACATACAAAAATAAATGCACCTCTTTTTTTAACATAGATTTTAATTCTTTTCGACAATCTATACCTATAAATTTTAAATTTTCACCTTTAGTACCAATAACAATTCTTTTTTGCCCCTTTTTTTGAACGTATATTAAAGCATCAATTCTAATTGATCCATCTTGAAGTTCATTCCATGCCTCTGTCTCAACTGCTATTCCATAGGGTAATTCATGGTGCATTCTAATCATTAATTTTTCTCTTATAATTTCAGAAACAAGTAATCTATATGGAATATCTGTTAAATGCTCTTCAGGATAATGCCATTCACCTGAGGGTATATTATTTGCAATAAATTCTTTAAGTTCAATCACACCATCTCCATTTAAAGCCGATATAAAAAAAAATTCTTTACATATAAAATATTTTTTAACTTTTGCTACTAAATCTAATAATACTTCTGATTTAACTAAATCTATTTTATTTATCACACAGACTAAAAATTTAGAATTAGATACTTTATTACTTTTGAAGGCCTCTGCTATTATAAGTGTATTACCATCTATGTCTTTATCTGCTTCTAACATTAAAAGTGTCATATCTGAATCTTTAATACTTTTCCAAGCTGAATTTATCATAGCTCTATCAAATTTTCGTTTAGGCACAAATATTCCTGGCGTATCTATAAGCACAACCTGAGAATAATTATGACAAAAAATACCAATAATGTTATTTCTTGTTGTTTGTACTTTTTTAGTAACAATTGATACTTTTTGTCCTACTAACCTATTGATTAAAGTAGACTTTCCCACATTAGTAGCACCTAAAACATTTACAAAACCAAACTTTTTAATTAAATTATTCAATGCTCGTTACTTTCAATAATTGATAATAATTTATAAGCTGCAGAAATTTCTGCTGATTTTTTTGATACACCTTTACCTTCTGAACTATTGACTCCTTTTATACTTACTTTTACCTTAAAAAGAGGAGAATGATCTGGTCCATCCTTTGTGTAATCTGAATAAACTGGCATTTCATACTTCAATTCCATTGCTAATTCTTGTAGAGCCGATTTAGGATCCTTTGGTGGCATTTCGTCCTGCTCCATATAATCTTTCCATATCAACTTAATAACTCTCCTAGCCTCTAATAGATTACTATCTAAGTATATTGCTCCTAGAATAGCTTCCATTGAATCAGATAATATTGAATTACTATCACCATTTATAAATTTTAAATTTTCACTAACTCTAATATAATTTTTTAAATTAAGTTTAATAGCAATAGAAGTTAGAGTCTTACCACTAACTAGAACAGCAATTCTTCTAGCAAGATCACCCTCTGATTCATGTAAAAATTTTTTATATATAAGATCAGCTATAACAAGACCTAATACCCTATCACCCAAAAATTCAAGACGTTCAAAAGTATAATCTTTATTTTTATTAAAAAAACTAGTATGTGTAATTGCTGAATTTAATAACTTAATATTATTAAAATTATAACTTAAAGTAGATTCTAGTATTTTTAAGTTTTTCATTAATTATATACTTTTAAAAAGACGTTCTACTCTTATAGATGATGGCCATAGCCATAATTTCCATAAAGGTTCCGATCTGTCTCTTGAATAAAATATTATTTGAGCCTTACCAACCAAATTTTTAAAAGGAATAAACCCTAATTGACTTAATATTCTGCTATCTGAAGATTGATCTCTGTTATCACCCAAAGCAAAAAAATGTCCTTCAGGTACTGTATATACATCAGTATTGTCAAGCATGCCGTTAGGACTAGCATCTAGGATTTCATAATTAACTGTCTCTGATATTTTTTCAGAATATTTATCATATGTATACATAATATTATTTACGTTTTTTGCACTCCATAGTCCTAAAGATTCTCTTTCTAATTCTTTTTCATTAATAAATAATAAACCATTCTTAATTTGAATTTTATCTCCAGGAAGTCCCACTATTCTTTTAATATAATCAATTTTAGTGTTCTTAGTAAATTTAAATACTGCAACATCTCCTCTTTCTGGATATTTTCCAAAAATTCTACCTTTAAAATTAGGAAAACTCATTGGAAATGAATGTCTACTGTAACCATAAGAATATTTAGACACAAATAAATAATCACCTTCTAATAAAGTTGGCTTCATTGAACCTGAAGGAATACTAAAAGGCTCAAATGCAAATGTTCTTAATGTCAATGCTATTAATATAGCAATAGAGAAGGTCTTAATATTTTCAATCCAATAATTAGATTTACTTCTAGAATTACCTTCTTTTATTTTTTTTTTGAACGGATTAAAATTCATTCTATTAAAAACTCCATTTATTAATTTGAAATGATAACTATTGCCATAGCAAGGTTAAAATCATCTGTTAAACTTACTTCTATTTTAGCTGATTTGTCATTTTTAGTAAGTAATTTAAATTGTTCTAGTGCTCCACCCCTTAAGATTATAGTGGGTTTACCAGATTTTAAATTTACCACCTCAATATCTTTATAGAAAACCCCTTTTTTAAAACCTGTTCCTAGAGCTTTAGAGCAAGCTTCTTTAGCAGCAAACCTTCTAGCATATGAATCGACATAATTTTTTCTAGAATCACATTTTTCTATTTCAGCATTTGTATATATTCTATTTTTAAATCTGTCAGCAAATCTATTAAGCGTTGCTTCTATTCTTTTAGAATTGCAAATATCTTGTCCTATACCAAATATCATCTGTTAGCATCTATTATTTTACGCATCTTTTTTATTACGCTTTCTAAACCCAAAAATATAGACTCTCCTATTAAAAAGTGTCCAATATTTAATTCTTTTATATCCTTAATTTTAGCAATTTCATTAACATTTTCAAAATTAAGTCCATGTCCTGCATGAACTTCTAAATTTTTATTTGTTGCAAATATTGTAGCATTTTTTATCCTATTTAATTCTTTAATATTATTAGGAGAATTAGAATATTCACCAGTGTGTAATTCAATTATATTTACTCCTAAACTTATTGCTGATTCAATTTGCTTTATATCAGGGTCTATAAATAGAGATACATCGATATTAGATTTATTACACTGATTTATAATATTAGAAATGAATGATTTTTTTTTATCGTTTATATTAGATATTTCTAAACCTCCTTCGGTTGTTACTTCTAATCTTTTTTCAGGAACTATACAGACTCTTTCTGGTTTAGCATCTAATGCTATTTCTAACATTTCTTCAGTTGCAGCCATTTCCAGGTTTAAAGGTAAAGTAATATTTTCTTTCAAGGCTTTTATATCTTGATCTGAAATATGACGTCTATCCTCTCTCAAATGAGCAGTAATACCATCTGCACCAGACTCTTCAGCAATTTTAGCTGCTTTTATAGGGTCAGGATGAAAACTGCCTCGAGCATTTCTTATAGTTGCCACATGATCTATATTTATACCTAATCTCATATCTTACCTATTAATTTTTTTTTCGAATTTTAAGTTTGTTCTTTTTATAGTTAGTAATAATAAATTTAGATATAAAATAACAAGGTCCACTAATTAAAAAAATTGTAAAAGTAGATCCGATAATCATAGGAGGCATTAATTTTAATTCAGATAAAAATAAATATGATTCTAAAAAATTAAACTGAATAAAAAATGAATAAAATGCGTTCCACAATAAATATAATTCGTTAGAAATTAATTTCATATTTATTATGCTAAGATAGTCAGATTCATAAAAATAACTACCTATTTTTAAATTTAATAAACATATGAATGGAAATGTCCATGGATTACCTACAAAATTTCCTATAATAGAAGCAAAAATACTTGCTCCAAAAATCCAAGCAAATAAAATACCTATAATAAAATGTAAACCAAATAAAGGTGTCATAGCAGAAGCAACTCCAAATGTGAAACCTAGAGCTATACTATGAGGAGAGCCGGGAAGCCTTTTTATTCTTAGGGTAGTATACTTAAATAATCTTCCCCAACCATTTTTTGGCCAAAAATAATTTAAAACTTTTGAAATAAAATCAATTTTTTTTCTTTGCTTAAATAGCATTATTTCCCAGGCCTACTTCCTGGTTTTACTGCGGGAATATCTATTAAATCAACTGGCAAATTATCTTCTTCATAATTTGGAATATTAAGATTAGCTAAAGTCACAAGTGGCACTCCCAGATTTACTGAGTCACCACCCCTATTTATTAATGCCGCTTCAGCTATTATTTCACCACCTAGATCTTTTATACATTTAAAACATTCTAAAGAAGACTTACCAGTAGTAACAATATCTTCTACGACTAAGACTTTACTACCTGCATTTATTTTGAATCCTCTTCTTATATTAAATACTCCATCTTTACGTTCTGCAAATATATTAGTTTTATCAAGATGTCTAGATAACTCATAACCAACAATTACTCCTCCCATGGCTGGAGAAACTATTAGATCTATTAAATTAATATCTATAAAGTTTTTAATTTTTTCAGCTAAATTTTTACATAATGATTCTGCAACTTTAGCATTAGAAAAAACTAATGCAGATTGCAAATACATTCTACTATGTAAACCAGAAGACAAAATAAAGTGCCCTTCTAATAATGCTCCTATTGATTTATATATCTTTAAAACTTCATCTTCATTAATTATAGACATAATTACTACCTTATTAATTATAATTCTCTTTAGCTCTATTAACCTCATAAATACTTAAATTCGTCCTAAGGCCCGTAATAATTTCATTTAAGTGCTTTGCATCGTTTACTTCAATATCTAGTGACAATTGAAAAAAATCATTCGACCTTTTATTAACAAGAAAATTAGTAATATTTCCTCCAAAATCTGCTATTATTTGAGTTAATGTATTTAGACTACCTCTTTTATTAGTAATAGTTACATTTATTCTTCCAATATTATTTTCAGCATTTTTTCTATTCCATGTTAAATCTACCCATAACTCTGGATTATCAGTATATCTCTCTAAAATGACACAATCTAATGTATGTACTGTTATACCTTTGCCTTCCGTCATTAAGCCAACAATTCTCTCTCCAAACAAAGGATGGCAACATTCTGCCATATGCAAAGCTACTCCTGGCTTTAAACCCTTTATTGATATGCCTCTATCTTTTTTATTATTAATATTAATAATTTTATTATTTTTAGATTTTTTTGGTAATAAAATATTTAATACCTCTTCGCTATTTATGTCACTTTTACCAAGAGAAAAATATAGAGATCTTCTACTTTTATAATCTAATTGCTTCAAAATAGGATCTACTAACTTATCATGAAATTGTTTATTTTGTAATATAAAGTTATTTTCTAAAATAGATCTACCTAATTTAATAAATTCATTCCTATCATTTTTTCTTATAAATTTATTAATATAAGATCTAGCTTTTCCAGTTACTGCATAATTAAGCCAACTAGGTTGTGGACTTTGACTATTAGATCTTAATATTTCAACTTGATCTCCATTAGCTAATATTGTTTGTAAAGGTGCTGCACGTCCATTAATTTTACAACCTACACATGTTTCTCCTAACTTGGAATGAACAGAAAATGCAAAATCAATAGGGGTTGCACTTTTTGGCATAGTTATTACCTCACCCTTAGGTGTAAAACAAAAAACTTGGTCAGAATACATTTCCATTTTTGAATGTGACAATAAATCATCAGCACCTGAAGAATTACCTATTATTTCAGAAAATTCTTTAAATAAATTTAAACTTACTTTATTAAGCTTTATAGGAGTAGTATTTTTCTCTTTATAATACCAATGAGCTGCAACACCATATTCATTTAATTCATGCATTCTTTTAGTTCTTATTTGTATTTCTATAGGCCTTCCAAGAGGACCAATAACATTTGTGTGTATTGAGGAGTAGCCATTTGACTTAGGAGTAGAAATATAATCTTTAAATCTTCCTGGGATCATAGGCCAAATATTATGTATAATTCCAACGGCAGAATAACAATCATTTACATCATCACATATAATTCTAAAAGCATAAATATCCGAAATATTTTCAAATGAAATAGAAGATTTTTGCATTTTTTTCCATATAGAATATATACTTTTTTCTCTACCTTGAATTTGAATAATTTTATTGTTTTTTTTAAACTTGTTTTTAATTTCTCTAATAATTTTTTTAACTAACTGATCGTCCTGATTCCTTAAAAAAAGTATACGCTTATTTAACGATTTTCTTATAGATGTATTTAATTCTGCAAATGCAATATCCTCCAATTCCTCACGCATATTTTGCATACCTATTCTTGCTGCTAAAGGAGCATAAACATCTAGAGTTTCTTTTGAAATTCTCATCCTTCGTTCAGAGGACTCTATGTGCTTTAAAGTTCTCATATTATGCAGTCTGTCTGCTAACTTTACTAATAAAACTCTGATATCTTTGGACATAGCTAATAATAATTTTCTAAAATTCTCTGCTTCTCTTAATTTCATATGAGGAGCTTCAATTTTAGATAATTTTGTGACACCATCCACCAGTCTAGCTATCTCTGCACCAAATAGCTTTCTAATTTCTGCTCTAGTAGCAACACCATCTTCTACCGTGTCATGAAGTAATGCTGTGATAATACTCACCCAATCTAACTTATAATCAGCTAAAATATTTGCTACTGCTAAGGGATGAAAAAAATAAGGATCTCCCGAATCTCTTTTTTGCTTACTGTGTCTATTTCTAGAAAAGTCAATAGCTTGAATAAGAACATTTTTTTTCAAATTTAGATCATAATTACTAACTTTATTAATTATATCTTTATAATAATTAAGATTATTAATATTTAAATTTGTATCGAGTTTTTTTAACTCCATAATAAAGCCATATATTTACTTATATATCTTCATACCTATCTTGTACTTGAATTCCAAATTTACCCAAAGGATTTACTGCTTCAACAACTTTTTCTTCATTGTCATCTTCATTATCATTTTCAGCATCATCCTCTTCATTATCAGAATGATCATCATCTAATAATTGAGTTTGTAGGGAAGCTACCATACTTTCTTTTAAATCAGATACTTCGATAGTTTCTTCTGCTATTTCTCTTAAAGAAACAACAGGATTTTTATCATTATCTCTTGGTACTGTTAATTCTGAACCAGCAGTTATTTCTCTGCCTCTATGAGCAGCTAAAACTATTAAATCAAATCTATTATCTACCTTTAAAATACAATCCTCTACAGTAACTCTAGCCATTTTAAACCCTTACAAGTTAGTTTATTTAATAATACAATATATATTTCTAAACCTCAAATAACACTTATTATATAGCTTTTGCAATAGAAATATTAGATCTTTTATAATTATATATTAAACTTTTTATCCTTTTACCATTTATAGGATCTATCCAGTAAGGAGACAAGTCATGTAAAGGTTTTAAAATAAAGTCTCTACTATACATGTTAGGATGAGGAATTTGAAGATATTTTTTTTTATTTATGATTTCACCCTTATAATCTAGTATGTCTAAATCAAGTACTCTAGGTGAATTTCTTTGAGATGACCTTTTACTATAAATTCTTTCGATTTTTTTAAGTCTTTTCAATATATCAGTTGGATTTAAATTTGTTTTAATTAAAACCACTCTATTATAAAATAATGGACCAAAGCCAGATGGAGATGGTTTACTTTTGTATATTTTTGAAGCATACCTTACTCTTAGGCCTTGGGTAGATAAATTATTAAAAACTACATCCATAATATATTTAGGATTATTCATATGGCCCCTTAAGTTAGACCCTATAGATATATAAATATTATTATTGCACATAATTATTTATAGTCTTTAATTTTAATAAACAAAATTATTTATTATAATATTTATAAATAAAAAAAAAAA
>CEUL01029261.1_pt1 | contig 32927 bp, 36 predicted proteins | sample 427021 | NCBI WGS metagenome assembly CEUL01 (sample SAMEA2622800, study PRJEB7988) | marine metagenome | isolation source: saline water (ENVO:00002010), including | reverse complement strand
CAACCGTATCCGCTGTAGTTTTTCTTTATAGCTCTAAAACGAATTTGGCATCTGTTGCGGTATTAAATATGGATGACGCAGGAGACATTGCGCCAGCAGCTGCAATGGGAATGATGATTTTTTATACAAATGCAGCTGTAAGAATTATTTATGTTATTGTGACTAGAAAAATATTAGTTAGATTTCAAAAATGGCGAACAAAAAATGTATAATTAATTTTATATCATGGAATATAATTATCAATCACCATGGTTTATTGAAGCTTTACAAAAAGAAAAAGAATTAAAAGTTAATCAATTAGATTTAAATCTTAATACAGATATTTGTATTATTGGAGGAGGATTTACAGGACTTTGGACAGCAATAAAAATTAAAGAAAAAAAACCTGAATCCAATATTATTATAATTGAAAAAGATTTGTGTGGAAGTGGGGCTTCTGGAAGAAATGGCGGCTGCATGATTCCACAATCTACAAAGTTTCAAGGGATCAAGAAAATAGTTGGATTAAATGACGCAAAAAAAATTGTTGTATCAACAGAAGCTGCGGTAAATAATATCAAAGACTTTTGCGTACAAAATAATATTGATGCACAAATAAGGGATGATGGGGTTTTATATGGAGCAACAAATAAATTTCACAAAGGAGCATTTGAAAGTTTAATTAAAGACTTGAAGGAGAATGGTATAAATAGCTGGGAGCGATTATCAAAAGAAAAAGTACAACTCCTAACAGGATCTAAAAAATTTGTTGATGGGTATTTTTCTCCAATAGGAGGAAGTTTACAACCAGCCCTTTTGGTTCGTGGACTTAAAAAAACAGCGGAAAATAAAGGGGTCAAAATTTTTGAAAAAAGTGCCGCTATTTCTTATAATGGAACAGAAGAAATAATCGTAAAAACAAAAAAAGGCTCAGTCAATTGTAAAAAACTGATCATCGCAATGAACGCATGGACGCCTACGTTATTGCCTTTTTTATCAAGAAGTGTAATTTTAGTTTCTTCAGATATGATCATAACTGAAACTATAAAAGATAAATTGCAAGATTTAGGATTAAATAATGGGTTGGTGATATTAGATTCAAATTTATTCACGCATTATTGCAGAACCACACCTGATGGTAAAATAATATTAGGCAAAGGGGGCAACACCTTTTCTTTTAGAAACAAGGTGATTAACTCATTTGATGGTCCAAGTACTATTGAAAAGTTTTTAAAAAAGTCATTTAAAGGTTTTTATCCATCTTTAAGCAAAGTAAAAATTACAAAATCATGGAATGGGCCATCTGAAAGAACTAAAACGGGATTTCCTTTTTTTGGATATCATCCAAATAATCAAAATATTTCCTATGCTTTTGGATACTCTGGGAATGGTGTTCTTACTACCTATGTAGGTGGAGAAATTTTAAGCAGCATGGCTCTTGATGAAAAAAATGAATGGACAAAAAGTAATTTTTGTAAAGGTCCTATAAAATTATTTCCTCCCGAACCCTTTAGATGGCTTGGAGCGATACTCATTAGAAACGCGGTTAGACGTAAAGAGAAATATCAAGAACAAGATAAGAACCCCTTGTGGATTGACTCACTTCTTGCTAAAGTTGCTGTTTCAGTAGGGAGGGTAGATTTTAATAATAAAAAAAATAAAGTCTGAAAAATATATGGATAAAAAATTATTAACACCTGGCCCACTAACAACCTCTTATTCAACTAAAGAAGCAATGCTTCATGACTGGGGTTCACGTGATAAAGAATTCATAAATTTAAATCACTCCATTCGTAAATCTCTTGTAAAACTCATTGACGGAGAAGATAATTATCAATGTGTTCCTATGCAAGGAAGTGGTACTTTTGCTGTAGAATCCATGATTAGTTCTCTTACGCCAAAAAATTCTGAAATATTAATTTTAATCAATGGCGCATATGGGCACCGAATGAAAAAAATATGTAATTATTTGAATAGAAACAGTATTGATTACACGGTTGAAGAAGACAAAATACATGATTTAAAAAAAATTGAAAATATCATCGATACAAACAAGAATTTAACTCATATTTTGGCAGTGTATTGTGAAACTACGTCGGGAATCTTAAATCCAATTAAGGATATTGCTGATTTAGCAGTAAAAAAAAATTTGTCATTATTGATAGATGCAATGAGTGCATTCGGGGCTCTACCGCTAAGTAGCAAAAAAATAAAATTTGATGCTTTAGCAGCATCTTCAAATAAATGTTTGGAAGGAGTGCCTGGTGTTGGATTTGTTTTAGTAGAAAATAGTGTAATTAAAAATGCTCAAGGAAACTGTCATTCTCTTAGTCTTGATTTGTATGATCAGTGGCACTCTATGGAACTTAATAAACAATGGAGATTTACTCCGCCGACGCATGTTTTAGCTGCATTTCATCAAGCACTCAAAGAACATGAAAGAGAAGGAGGTATTGAAGGAAGATATAAAAGGTACTCCAATAACTGTAAAATTATATGTGAGGGGATGAAAGATATTGGTTTTAAACAACTGCTTCCTGATGAGTTGCAAGCACCAATTATAATTACGTTTATGCAACCATCAAATTTTGATTTTGATAAATTTTACGATGCATTGAGCCAAAAAAATTTTTTAATATACCCAGGCAAATTAACTGTTGCAGAAACTTTCAGAATTGGTTGTATTGGGAACTTAAATCATAAAGATATGAACGATACAGTTTTTGCAATTAAAGAAGTTTTGACAGAGTTACAGATGAATATAAAGTATATCTAATGAATGAAATTAAAGAAATTGAGATACCTCTGCTAGAAGCAACAAATGAAAATTTAAAGGGTTATGGTTATTTAATTGATAACTATGATGAAAGTGATATCGAAATTGTTACCTGGCCCAAACAAGGTTGGAGAGAAATTGATGAAGGTACGGGTAATGAAGGTGGAATTACCCAAGGTTCATTTGAAGTTTGGTGGGATGATAAAATCCTCTATGGAAAAAATAATGCGGTTCAACACAAAAGTGAATATGAAATTGATGGAAAATATATTTTAGGATATTCTTCATTATCACAAGACGAGTCAAAAAAAAATGTGCCATATGTGCCTCCAAAGAAGATATATATGTGGCACGCCAATTATCATCCAGATGGAGGGCAGTTATTTTTTCCCACTCAAAATAAACCTTTTATTTCACCCTTGGCCTTGCCAGGAGATGATATTAAACCTGAAGATTTTAAAGCATTTTATTTTGATGGAAAAAAAGGACTATATATTCATCCGGGTATTTGGCATGAAGGAGTATTTTCGATTAATAAAAAATCCTCATTTAAGGGAAAACAAGGAAAAGTTCACGCTCGGGTTAGTATAGATTTTAAAAGAGAATTTAATAAATATATTTATTTTAAAACAGAATTACCAGGGTAATGAAAAAGTTTTTACATTAGTAAAACTTTTCATTGCTTCAATAACACCCTCTTTATATCCTAGGCCTGAATCTTTTATTCCTCCAAATGGAGACATCTCCGTTCTATATCCTGGTACTTCCCAAATATTTACGGTACCTACATTTAAATTTTGAATATATTTTTTTGCTCTATTAAGATTATTTGAACAGACTCCTGAAGATAAGCCAAATACTGTTGAATTAGAAATTTCTATAACCTTATCATCATCATCGGGCACTCTTATAATAGGAATAACAGGACCAAATGTCTCTTCAAAAACTAATTCACTTTTATAATCTACCTTATCAATAACAATTGGAGGGAGTAGAGCGCCTTTTCTTCCTGGGTGATATAAAACTTCAGCCCCATTTTCTTGAGCTTTTGTTACACGACTATCAAATAACTCCGCTGCTTCTTTATTAATCACTGTACCTAAATCAGTATTTATATCCATGGGATCACCAAAAACGATTTTTTTTGCCCTAGCAACTACAAGCTCAACAAATTCATCAGCTATTTTATTTTGACATAAAATTCTTTTTACAGCTGTGCAACGTTGACCGGAGTTTTTCGTAGCGCCTGTTACTGCAAGTTCAACAGCCTTTTGCAAGTCATCGCTATCTAAATCATTACATACTATTAGAGGATCATTACCACCAAGTTCGAGAACTGTTCTTTTATAACCTGCTTGTTCAGCAATATATTTTCCAACTGGAATACCGCCTGTAAAGGTTATTAGATCAATGTTTGGGTTTTTAATCATTTCTAATCCAATATCTTTTGGCCATCCTGTAACAACAGAAAACATTTCTGGGGGGAGACCTGACTCATAAAGAATGTCTGCAAGAATCATTATTGTTAATGGAGTTAATTCCGTTTGTTTACAAACAACTTTATTGTTAGTAGCTATTGCAGGTGCAATTTTATGCGAAACCATATTTAAAGGATGATTGAATGGAGTTATTGCTGAAATAGCATTAAGTGGTTCTCTAGTCGTAAAAATTTTTCTCGCTTTACCATGGGGTGTTAAATCACAAGAAAATATTTCACTATCATCCAAAATACAAAGTTGAGATGTTAATGAAAAAACATCAAACGATCTGCCCACCTCATATAATGAATCTTTTTTTGAAATACCAAGCTCTAATGTAATAACATCTGAAATTTCTTCTTTTCTCTTAACAAGCGTCTCAGCAGTTTTTTGCAATATTTTCTGTCTCTCGTACCTAGTTAATTTAGATTTATAATTTGAAGCTATGTCGAAAGCTTTTTTTGCATGTTCAGATTTTCCAGCAGGGACAGTTCCAATAATTTCTTCTGTAAATGGATATTGAACATTAATTTTTTCATCGGTCTTTATTTTCTTGCCCCCTATACGCATTGACTCATCTCTAATAAATTTTGTCATAATATTTCTCCAGCATTATTAATAGCATAATAAAATGCTTCATAATTATAAATTTGTTCACCAATCCTTGGTCGTAATTCTTTAAAATTTGTAATAAAAGGAACTTCTCTCTCAAATAAACCTCCATGTGATCTCAAAGGTTCATTTAATCCACTTAGATCATGTTTTTCCATAGAAGACCCAATTGTCATATTCTCATCTGACGTACAAATAATATCTCCAGTTCTATCTGGGGGTAGTTGAAATTTTTCACACGCTTCATTTTTATTAAATACTACATCAATTCCTTGAATTTTCTTTATTGTATCAGTTATTAAAGGAATTTTTGACTGTTCATTTGTGTAAATGTTTGCATATGACCCTAGGGCACCATGGTGAACAACATAAGGATCTGTAATGGGAAGAATTACACGGGTTGAATTAATGCCAAATTTTTTATCTAATATATCTTGAAGATAAATTGCATTTGGGGAGCCATCATCTTTAGATTTTGATTTCATACCATGATCTGCAGTAATAACTATAGAGCTTGTATTCAAATTAAGGAGACCAAGGTAATAATCAAACATCTCATAAAATTTATTTGCATTTACATGGCCGGGTTCATATTTGTGTTGGATAAAATCAGTGGTAGATAAATACATAATATCAGGAAGAAAATCTTTCAGCAACTTGACTCCAGCTGCCATTACAAATTCCGATAATTCTTGTGAATATACATTTGGAACATCTTTTTGTAACCATTCATTTACATTAGAAATTCCATTATCGCTGATTGAACATTCATCTGATTTTTCAGCTGAAAAACAAATTGCTTTTTTATTTTCATAATTTAAGCCATTTCCTAATAAGGTTCTCAGTTTATCCTTTGCTGTAACACAAGCAATCTTTAATCCTTCCTTATGAAGTTTTTCAAAAATTGTTGGAGCTCTTAAATATATTGGGTCATTCATCATTACTTCTTTTTTTGAATCTGGATCGAAAAAAAAATTCCCACAAATTCCATGAACTGAACTCGGCTGTCCAGTAACAATGGAAATATTATTGGGATTGGTAAAACTTGGAATAGCGCTATGAGCTAACTTAAAGGATCCTTTAATTATTAATTTTTTAAGATTAGGCATTAGATCTTTTTCTATTGCTATATCAAAGTATTCTTTTTGAGAGCCATCAAGGCAAATCACAATTACATTCTTTTTTAACTTAATTGGATAATTTTTATTATTAATGTTAATACAATCTGTCACAACAAGATATATTTAGTGTAATTTAATGTATTCAACAACTTCTATTTTTATAATTATTTTATTTGCAGCACTTTGTCACTCAGGATGGAGTTCAATTGTAAAATCGAAGAATTCATTAGGTATCATGGGGATAACTAGCATTATTGAAATTGTTTTTTTTACCCCACTAGTTTTTTATGTTCCATTTCCACCATTAGAAATTTGGTATTTCATAATTACTAGTGTGATACTGCATGGATTATATAGGATTAGCGTAGTCTATTCATATAAGTTTGGAGATTTATCATTTATTTATCCTATTGCGAGAGGAAGCTCGTCCTTAATAATAGCAATTATAACAATATTTTTTTTAAAAGAAAAAATATCTTCCCTGGGTTTGATTGCTATACTCTTTGTTTGTATAGGAATATTTTTAATTTCTTATAATAAAAAAATAAAATTTAATTTTATTGGTTTTTTACTTGCAATGAGCACTGCATTGCTAATAGCAGTATATACATTAGTAGATGGTTATGGAATTAGATTAAGCTATAATAAATTTAGCTACCTTTATTGGATGTTGCTTTTAAATGGTGTGCCTGTTCTTCTAATATCAATTTTTTCAAAAGAAAAACCATTTAAAAATATTAATAAGGAATTTATTTACTGGGGGATATTAGCTGGTGTATTAGCAATATTAAGTTATGGATTAGTGGTGTGGTCAATGCAATACATAGAAATTGCATATGTCTCATCCATACGTGAATCCAGTATTATATTTGCTACTGTTATAGGTTTTTTAATATTAAAAGAAAAACAGGCTAAAAATAGGCTTATCCCATCCTGTTTAATAGTTTTGGGGATTGCAATCCTCTTTTTTCAAATTTAAAATATTAGTTAAAACTAGACTTAATCTGATAAATTTTCTATTAGAGTACGATTATGATTCCAGAAGAAATAATTAGAGTTGATGCAGAAACTGAAACAATATGTTGCGATGGTGGGCAAGATAGTTTAGGACACCCTTCAGTTTATTACACATTTGATGGAAATGAAAAAATTATTTGTTCATATTGTGGAAAAATATATATAAGAAATTCAGAGGAATAAAAAATGTACAAAGCTAGTTGGGGATTAAAAAGAATATGTCCTATGTGTAGATCTAACTATTATGATCTTGGTAGAACAGTTTTAGAATGTCCAAATTGTGGAAAAGAAATTGAAGTTGTAAACTTAGCGAAACCTAGAAGAGGTAGGAAACCTGGAAGTTTAAATGCACAAACAAATCTATCAAATAATGTTTCTTCTAAACCAAAAGAAGTTAGTGATACAGAAATTGATATCGAAAGCGTAGAAGATGTTGATATTGAATCAGATAATCCAGATTTAGAAGATGATACAGTTTTAATTGAAGATGAGACCGAGATAGATCCTTCAATAGAATCAGGTATAAAAAGTATTAAAGATAAAGAAGAATAAAAGTTTTTTTTTAGTATAATTTTTATACTTTAATTTAAATTTAGAATGTTATCGATATTATCAAAAACTTGGATATTATTTTTTGGATATGCAATTATTTGTCTTGGTCATGGACTGCAAGGAACATTAGTCGGTGTAAGAGCAGTTTTGGAAGATTTTTCCTTTATTTCCGCTGGTATTATAATCACTGGTTATTACATTGGATATCTATTAGGTTCATTAATAATTCCTATTTTATTAAAAAAAGTTGGCCATATAAGAGTTTTTGCTGCATTGGCATCACTTGCCTCAATAGCAATCCTTATGCACTCAGTTTTTATTGATCCTTATATTTGGTGTTTGATAAGAGTTTTTACAGGAATAAGCATAGCAGGAATTTTTGTGATTATGGAAAGTTGGCTCAATGAAAAATCTACAAATGAGACTCGTGGAAGTTTACTCTCTGTTTATATGATTATTACTTTTGTTTTTATGGGGCTTGGTAATTTTTTGTTAAATCTTAGTGATCCATCAAAAGTAGATTTGTTTATTTTAGTTTCTGTACTTTTGTCATTTGCATTAATTCCAATATTATTATCTTCATCAAATCCTCCTAGTTTTGAGAAAACAAAAAGATTAACTTTTTTTGAACTTTATAAATTATCGCCACTAGGTTTTGTTGGAGCCTTAATGATTGGTTTAGCTCATAGCACATTATTTGGTCTAGGAGCTGTATATGCTAAATCTCGAGGATTTGGAAATTTTGAGGTTTCTTTCTTTTTAGTTGTAATAACCATATTTGGATCTTTGTTTCAGTGGCCTGTTGGATATATTTCAGACAAAATTGATAGGAGAATTGTTTTAATAATAGTGACTTTAATTGCCTCAGGAATATCTTTATTAATAATTATATCATCATATATATCAATTTTTTTATTATTTATATTGTTGGCTTTTTATGCTGGAATGTCATTACCTATGTACTCCTTAACAATTGCTCATACAAATGATTATTTACAACCTGAAGAAATTGTACCTGCGAGTTCAGCAATTGCCGTTTTAGTTGGAGGAGGAGCTATTTTTGGACCATTAATTGCTTCATATTTTATGACAGTTTTGGGGTCAAATGGATTTTTTCTATTTTTATTTATTATTCACTTATTTTTAGGATTGTTTGGAATATACAGAATGGCTATGAGAACAAAACCTGCTGATATTGAATCTCAATATGTAGTTCTTCCAAGAACATTAACTCCTACCGGTATGGAGCTTAATCCTAAAGCTGAACAAGACAATAGTTATTTTGGTGAAGATAATTTTTTTGAGAAAAAATAGACGATTCTAAATATTAATAAAAAAAATATTATTATAAGATATATTAAAGGTTCTGTTTTATCTGATTTAGTTAATAAAAAATAATGAAAACCTCCAAGAATTGAAACTGGGTATATGATTCTATGAATATTTTTCCAAACTTTATATTTCAGCTTTCTTACTGCCTTATTGTTAGAAGTGATTGCGAGTGGAATTAATAAGACAAAGGATAAGAATCCAAGAGTAATAAAAGGTCTTTTATAAATATCTTTCAAAATATATTCCCAATTAAAAAAATGATCTAAAAAAACATAGGATATTAAATGTAGACATACATAATAAAATGAGAATAAACCTAACATTCTTCTTAATATTTGAAAGTTTTTTAAACTTTTAATTTTTGAAATAGGCGTAATTGACAATGTTACAATTATCAAAATTAAAGAAAATTCTCCAAATTCTCTTATGATTGCTTCTACGGGATTAACACCCATATTTCCTAAATAAAAATTTATACCCCAATAAAAACTAGGAAAAAGAATAAAAATAAAAGTAATTTTTTTTATTTTTTTGACTTGGCTTATTGTTAATATCATAGGATTTAATAATATTTAATTAAATCCATACCATTATAAAGATGTGAAACTTCTTCTCCGTAGCCATTAAACATTTCTGTTGGTCTTCTTTTAAATTCTCCTATTCTTCTTTCAGTCGCTTGACTCCATCTAGGGTGATCTACATTTGGATTTACATTTGAATAAAAACCATATTCTCTAGGATTCACTGTTGACCAGGTAGCAGAAGGCTCTTTTTCAACAAATCTAATTGCTACTATGGATTTTATAGATTTGAAACCATATTTCCATGGAACAACCAATCTTAATGGCGCTCCATTTTGATTTAAAAGATCGTGACCATATAATCCAGTTGATAAAATTGTTAAAGGATGCATTGCTTCATCCATTCTCAACCCTTCAACATAAGGCCAGGGTAAAATTCCTCTCAATGTATTAAATAATTTTTTTTGACCTGGCATTTCTTCTGGTCGATAAACTGTTTCAAATTGTAAATATTTTGCATTTGAAAGTGGTTTAAGCTTTTTTATAATTTTGCTTAGTGAAAATCCCTGCCAAGGTATTACCATTGACCAACCTTCTACACATCTTAGTCTATATATTCTATCCTCTATCGTAATATCTTTAATTAAATCTTCAAGATTCAATACGCCTTCTTTTTCAACTAATCCCTCTATTTTAACACTCCACGGAAGGGGTTTGAAATTTCCAGAGTTTTTATAGGGATCTGATTTATCCATTCCAAACTCATAAAAGTTATTATATGTCGTGATTTCATTAAAATCATTAAGCTTGTCATTAACTTTTAATTTATAATTAAACCTATATTCTTCATTATTATGAAAGCTATATAGTTTAGAGCTAATAGAAGACAAAATCCCTGTCAATCCAGCTTTAATAAAAAACCTTCTGTTAAAGTAAAGTTTTTCAGATGTTATTTCATAAGATTTTATTTTTTTCATAATTTAATTTATATAGTGTTCACCATTAAAATAAAATAGCTGTGAATTATTTATTTTGTAATTATTAATTAATTTTTCACCATTTTGTGATAAAATCCATTTAACAAAAATTTCTTGCATGCTGTTTTTCAATAAGCCCTTTTTTTGATTTACTAATATTAAACTATATTGATTAAATAATTTAGTTGATCCTTCAAATAATATTTTTAAATTTTCTTTGTTTTTAAATGTTGCCCAAGTTGATCTATCAGTTATTGTGTAAGCTCTAATATTATTTGTTAAATTCAAAGTTGCACCCATTCCAGAGCCTATTTTTTTATATTTTGGACCAAATAATAAAGTGTCAATTTTAGCAAATTTCCAAAGTTCTATTTCTTTAAAATGTGTCCCACTATTATCAGATCTTGATATAAATAATGAATCAGAATTATAAATATTTTTAAGTGCATCCTCTAGATTTTTTGCTTCACTAATTTTAGCTGGATCATCTTTAGGGCCAACAATTACATAATCATTATACATAATTTTATAACGTTTTTTACCATAACCATTAATCATAAATTCTTTTTCAGATTTTTCATGATGTACAATTAAAATATCAATGAGACCAATTTTAGCAATTTCTAATATCTGTCCAGTTCCTTTAGAAATTACATCTAAATTATAATTAAATTCTTTTTCAAAAGAATCTTCCAAATAACTCATTAATCCGCTATCATATGTGGATGTAGAAGTTCCTATAATCAACCTATCTTTTGCAGAAGTTTGATAATTGATAAAAATTACCACAAATAAGAAGGGAAATGTTTTTATTATTTTTTTTAATATATGTATCATTTAAGTAAAAAATGATAATAAACAATAATGTTTTTAAAATATATCAACATTTTGAAATATTTTTTAATATTTTTTTTAATATCTAGCTATTCTTATTCAATTGAAAGTCACGGACTTGCTATGCATGGTGAGCCTAAATATAATAAAAAATTTCTACATCTTGACTATGTTAATCCGAATGCCCCAAAGGGTGGGACCATCAAATATGGGACATATGGTTCATATGACAATTTAAATAGAGTTTCATTTAAAGGTTCTAAAGCTGCTGGTTTAGGATATGTTCACGATACTTTAATGAGAAGAGTCTGGGATGAGGCTTTTACTCTTTATGGCTTAATAGCTGAAAAAATAGATATGCCTGAAGATAGATCATCAATAACCTTTTTTATAAATTCCAAAGCTACTTTTCATGATGGATCAAAAATTACAAGAGATGATGTATTATTTAGCTTAAAAACTTTTCAAGAAAAAGGGACTCCAAATCAAAAAAAGACTTACGGGAAAGTAATCAATACTGAGTTTGTTGAAAAAAATGGAATTAAAATGACTTTTATAAACAATGAGGATAAAGAATTACCTCTCATAATTGCTGGTTTTTTACCTATATTGTCAAAAAAATTTCACGCTGATTTAGATGTAACGAAAACTTTTTTAAAAATTCCACTTGGAAGCGGTCCGTACAAAATCATTGAATCTATGCCAGGTAAAAGAATAGTTTATGAAAGAGTAAAAAACTATTGGGCTAGAGATTTACCAGTGAATAAAGGGCAATATAATTTTGATAAAATAATTTATGATTATTATAAAGATAGCAATGTTCTTTTGGAAGCTTTTAAAGTGGGCGATTATGATTATAGAAGGGAATACAATGCAAAAAGGTGGCAAAATAATTATAATTTTGATTCCTCATCTAGAAAAGATGTGATCTTAAAAGAAATGAAAAATGACAGACCTTCCGGAATGAATGCATTAGTATTTAATACAAGAAAAAAATTATTTAAAAATCCAAAAGTACGTGAAGCGATAAGTTATGCATATGATTTTGAATGGATAAATAAAACTATTTATTCAGAGGCATATACTAGAACAGATAGTTATTTTGATAATTCTCCTTTAGCCTCAAGTGGTCTTCCTTCAGATGAAGAATTAGTATTATTAAATCCATGGAAAGATTCACTTCCAGCAAATTTATTTAATGAAACATACTCTCCCCCAAGTTCAGATGGTAGCGGAAACCCAAGAGATAATTTAATAAAAGCGAAAGAAATGTTAGAAGTGGAAGGTTGGATAATAAAGGATGGAAAATTAATTAAAGATGGTGAAGAATTTGTGTTTGAATTTTTAATTATAAGTCCTTCGTTAGAAAAAATTGGTTTAGCTTTTCAAAAAAATTTAGAAAAATTAGGAATAAAAATGAATATAAGGACTGTTGATTCTTCACAGTATCAGTCTAGACTATTAAATTATGATTTTGATATGATTAATCATACTTGGAGAATAAGCTTGAGTCCAGGTAATGAACAACAATTTTATTGGGGATCTGAAGTTGGAAAAAAAGATGGAAGTCGAAACTATCCAGGTATTGATAGTAAGGCCATAGATTTTTTAATTGAAAAATTAATTGGCGCAAAATCAAGAGAAGAATTAACTACCATTATGCATGCAATGGATAGAGTACTGTTATGGGGACATTACGTGATTCCTATGCATCACAGTAATATTGATCGTGTTGCATATTGGGACATTTTTGATTATCCTGATAAGATTCCGCTATATGGAATAGTAATTGAAACTTGGTGGATCAATAAAGAAAAAGCAATAAAATTAAACAAATTATAAAAATTGGAAACTTTAAGAGGCAATCTTCTACTTTTGCTTGCATCAGTGATATGGGGCACAGCTTTTGTTGCGCAAGCAACAGGAATGGAATATGTTGGTCCTTTAACCTTTACTTTTGTTAGATTTTTATTAGGCGCAATTACAATTCTGCCATTTATAATTTTATTTGAAAAAAAATTGTTTTTAAAAACAATAAAAAAACCAAAAGTATTCTTATTAATTTTTTTTACAAGTTTAGCATTAGGGCTTGGTGCAACTACCCAACAGTATGCACTTTTGCATACAGACGTATCAAACGCGGCATTTATTACTGCTCTATATGTTCCGCTAGTGCCTATAATATTAACTCTTATATTGCGAAATAAACTTCATAATTCTATTTGGCTAGCAGTTTTTATCTGTTTAGTTGGACTTTATTTGTTGACCTCAGAAAGTAACTCAGTAGCAATGCGGTATTCAGATACATTATTAATTTTTTCTTCAATTGCTTTTGCTTGCCAAATTATTTTAACCGATATTTATCTAAAAAATAATAACTTGCATTTTACCTTTGCTTTTAGTCAATATTTTATAATATTTATTTCTACTTTCATTATTGCTTTACTTTATGAATCCCCGACACTTAAAAATATTTCTTTAGAATTTTTTGAAATTTTTTATGCAGGATTTTTTTCTGTGGGTATTGCGTATACATTACAAATAATTGGACAAAAAAACACAAAACCCGCTCCTGCTGCAATAATTTTAGCAATGGAAGCTGTGTTCGCGGCAATTGCTGGGTGGATTATTATTGATCAATCAATGTCATTTGTAAAAATAATAGGATGCATTTTGATTTTTAGTGGTATAATTATAGCACAGGTATTTCCATTATTAACTAAAAACAAAGAGCGTATAAATGAGTAAATTAAATAAAAAAGAAGTTGTTGCCATTGGTAATGCAATGGTTGATGTTTTTGTAAAATCAGATTTAAAAACTATTAAAAAATATAATTTAAATCGTGATAGTATGAATTTAATTGATGAAAATAAAAAAAACCAACTTCATGAAGAAAATTTAATTCATAATATGGTTGCAGCTGGATCAGCAGGAAACACAATAGTGGGAATAAGTTCATTTGGTGGCAGTGGGACATTTATAGGAAAAATAAATGATGATGAAGTAGGAAATTTCTTTATAAAAGATATGGATAATTCAAGAATAAGCTTTCCATTAGGTGCATCTAAAAATTCAGTTTCTACAGGTTGTTGCACAATTTTTGTAGAAGGAGATGGGACAAGAACTATGTGTACATATTTGGGAACAGGTTCTCTAATAAGTGAACAAGACATTAAAAAAGAAGATATCGTTGATCATAAAATTTGTTACCTAGAAGGATATTTATGGGACAATCAAGATGCTAAAGAGGCTATGAAAAAAATGGTGGATATAGCTAAAGAAGATAGTCAAAAAATTTCCCTCACTCTTTCAGATAAATTTTGTGTGGAAAGACACAGAGAATCATTCAATGAATTAATTGAGGGTAGTGTAGACATTCTTTTTGCTAATGAAGATGAAATTAATTCAATGTTTCAAGTCACTAATATAGAAGAATCAATAACTATATTAAAAAATAAAAATTTAATTGCAGCAATTACAAGAGCAGAGAAAGGGTCAGTCATAATTAATAATGAACAAGTATTAAATATAGAACCTGAAAAAGTAGAGAAAGTTATAGATGCCACTGCAGCTGGTGACTTGTACGCCGCAGGCTTTCTTTTTGGATGTGCAAATAATAAATCTCTTCAAGAGTCAGCAAAATATGGTTCTATTGCTGCAGGGGAAATTATATCACATTTCGGAACTAGGGCTGAAAAGAAACTATCAAGTTTAATATAAATTAGTTATCATTATAAAATTATTTAACAGGAGAAAACTATGTCACTATTGAAAGCAATTGCAGAAAAAAATGCTAAAGGTAAGGTAAAAAAAATATTTGATGATATAAAAAAAAGAAGAAAAATTTCAAAAATTCCAAATTTTTGGAGATACTTAGCAAATGAACCCCAAACACTTGAAAGAACTTGGAATTCTCTTCAACAAGTAATGAAAGAAGGTTCTTTAAATGCTCTAACTAAAGAAATTATTTATGTGGCAGTTTCAATGACTAATAGTTGTGAATATTGTATTAGATCTCACACAGCAGCAGCTCGAAAAAAAGGAATGACGGATGAAATGTTAAATGAATTAATTGCTGTTGTTGGAATGGCCAATGAAACAAATAGATTGGTTGAATCTTATCAAGTTGAAGTAGATAAATTTTTAAAATAGTTAATCTATTTTTTTTAACAGATTATTTTTTGATTCATTATCAGAAAAAGAATATGTAATAGCATTTTTTGTAAGAGTTAATAATTCATTATCTGTAAATCCTATTTGTGACATAGCATCATATTCTCCTCCGATTGAGGCATTAAAAAAAGGAGGATCATCAGAATTAACAGTAACTTTTAAACCTTTATCAAATAATTCTCTAATTGGGTGTTCTCTATAATTTGGATAAATCTTTGTTGCTATGTTGCTTGTTGGACAAGTTTCTAAAACAATATCTAAATCACGAATTTCATTTACTAAATTAATATCTTCTATACACCTTACTCCGTGCCCTAATCTAGTAGGATGTAATAAATGAATGGCATCTTTTATTTTTTCTGGGCCATCCCATTCACCAGCATGAACTGTTATAGGAAAATTTTCTTTTTTTAACATATCAAAAGTTTTAACAAAAAGTTTCGGCGGAAAGTGCAATTCGTCACCTGCTAGTCCAAAACCAACGAGATACGGATGAGGATTTTTTAGAACTTCAATAGCTGTTTTGTGAACAGATTCTGGGCCTAAGTGTCGAATCCCATTCATAATATATCTTGAAACAATCCCAAAATCTTTTTCAGCTTTCTTTGCAGCAGCTGTAACTCCTTCCATAAAAGAGTGGTATGTCATACCCTTCATTTTAGCATGCGTTGATGAAACCATTGCTTCAACATATAAGACATCATCTTTTGCGCAATCTTTAAGATAATTATATGTTAGATCGTAATAATCTTCAGGTGTAGTAATTAATGATGTAACTATGTCATATTTTTTTATAAAATCATAAAAGTCATCCCATGCATAAGTATAATCATTACCAAAAATTTCTTCAGAAATTTCCAATTGGTTGCGTTTAGCAAATTTTCTGCATAGGGCTGGTGTAATTGTTGCCTCTAAATGGACATGAATTTCAGCTTTATATATTTTCTTTTTCATATTTTTTTAAAATAGTAGATAAGGGCGCTAACGCGCCCTATCTTTTAGTTCACTTTAATTAAACGAGGTTTTTTTTCTTCAGGAATTATTCTTTCTAAATTAATTAATAACAATCCATTCTTGAGTTCTGCATCTTTTACTTTAATATCTTCTGCTATTGTAAAAGCTCTTTCAAATTGTCTTGTAGAAATTCCCTTATGAATTACATCATTTGATTCGCTATCAACTACTTTATCTTTAGTTTTATTTCTAACAATTAATGTTTTATCTTTAAGCTCAACATCAATGTCTTCTTTAGCAAATCCTGCTAAAGCGACTTCAATGATATATTCATTTTCACTGATTTTTTTTATGTTATATGGCGGATAATTAGCATTAATTTGCCCTCTATCAACCGAATCTAACATGCGATCAAATTCATCAAAAATAGAATCAAAACCTACTGAATAAGGTCTTAGTGAATTCCAAATAGATAGATTTTTCGTCATAAATCCTCCTATGATTAGCAAGGTTAATTTGTGATACCCACTATGGCATATCAACATGATTAATGTGGTTATTAATAATATTTTTTCAAGTGTATAAATTATATTTTTCTAATTATTGAAACGCCATCAGCTATTGGTAGTAGAGAAAAATCTATACGCTTGTCTTGTAGTATAAATTTATTCAAGTCATGGATAGTTTTAGTAGTTTTGTCTTTAGTATTTTTAGTGACATTTCCTCCCCAGAGCATATTGTCAAAAATTAACACCCCACCTTTATTTAGTAATTTTATAGATAATTTATAATAATTTAAATAATTATTTTTATCTGCATCAATAAATATAAAATCAAAAAGCATTTTTTTATTTAAAAAATTTTTCATAGTGTCTTTACCATCAGCTATAATAGAAATGATATTTTTTTTTACTTTATCAATTTTCCAATATTTTTCAGCTATATCTATAAATTCTCTAGAATTATCAACCGCATAAAGTTTTCCTCCTTTTGGTAACCCTCTTGCAATACACATCGAACTCAATCCAGTAAATCTGCCAATTTCCAAACAATTTTTTGGTTTTATCATTTTGACAATTATTTCTATGAATTTTCCTTGTCCCGCGGAAATTTGCATTTTTGATACATTGCCTAATTTTTTAGTTTCATTTACAAGTTGATTTATATTTTTATCATTTTTATACCCAAATAAATCAAGATATTGGATTGTATTTTTATTAATTTCAATCTGGGTGCTCATAAAATATTATTTATTTTGTGTAATTTTATTATAGATATTTTTTTTTACTAATTCATTGTTTGTAGAAAATGAAAAACACTCTAATATTCTTTTTTTAAGTAAATCTATATCTTCTTTGTTATTACTACATACTTTCATTAAGGGCATTTTCTTTTCTATTTTATCACCCAAACTAACAACTTCAGCAAAACCTACAGAGTAGTCTATTTTATCAGATGAATATTTTCTACCACCGCCTAATTCAATTAAGATTAGTCCAAGCATTCGGGTATTAATTGCTTCAACATAACCCTCTTTTTCAGCAAAAATATCTTGTACGTAATTTGCTTTAGGTAAAATTTCACTATAATTTGTTAATATTTTTGATGGGCCACCAAGTTCAAAAACCATTTTTTCAAAATTTTCAGCAGCTTTACCATTATCAATAACTTCTTTAACCTTTTTTTTAGCATCACTTATGTTTAGATTTATATTATTCATACAAATAAGTTCAGCAGATAAGGCAGTTGTGATTTCATTAAGTCGACTATTCATTCTTTTAGTTGTAAGATATTCAATTGACTCTAAAACTTCAATTGAATTGCCAGCATTATAACCCAATATTTCATTCATATCTGTTAAAACTGCAGAACAATTTAAGTTTAAGTTATCAGCAACTTTGACAAGAGATTCTCCTAACTCATTGGCAATTTCAAAAGTTGGATTGAAAGAACCATTTCCTACTTTTACATCAATAAGAAGATTATTAATTCCTGAAGCAATTTTCTTTGATAAAATTGAAGAAACTATCAAAGGTATAGATTCAACAGCGCCAACAACATCACGAATTGCATAAAGTTTTTTATCTGCTGGAGCAAGACTAGGGGTTTGACCAATAATTGCACAGCCTACTTCTTTTACAACTTTTTGAAAAAGATTGACATCAGGATTTGTGTTGTAGCCAGGTATTGAATCAAATTTATCCAATGTGCCGCCAGTGTGTCCTAAGCCCCTTCCTGAAATCATCGGAACAAAGCCTCCGCATGCTGCTATTATAGGGGCGAGTAATAAGCTTACCTTATCACCTACACCGCCAGTAGAATGTTTGTCACAAATAAAATCTGTATCTAAAATGTTTTTCCAACTAATAACCCCTCCTGAATTTGCCATAGCTTTAGTGAGATAAATTGTTTCTTCATAGTCCATTTTGTTTATCAAAATAGCCATAGTCATTGCAGCGATCTGGGGATCTGAAAATGATTGGTCTAACAAGCCCTTAACAAAACAATTTATATCCTCTTTAGATAAGTTAAGACCATTTCTCTTTTTTATAATAATTTCTTGAGGTAACATTGTTTTTTAATATTGCTTAAATAAATACATAATAATAAAGTATATATCATAATGAACGACTTAAAAATAAAGTTTTCAAATAAAATAAGTAGCTCTCAGATTATTGAAGATCCTTTTGACCATTTGTATATAAGGGATTTTTTTGAAGATGATTTTTATAATGAAATTCAAGAAAATATTCCTGATATTAAAAGCTTCGATAAAATTCTAAATACGGGTACGGTTTCAAAAAATTACAGTCCTGAAAGATATATTTTTTCACTTCAAAGAGACTTGGATAAAATCCCAAAAAAACAAAAGGATTTTTGGAATCAAATTAATAATGGATTTCTTTCTAAAGAGTTTTGGGAGGCAACTTCTTCAAAATTTTCTGAAACCTTGAAGGAAAGATTTGAAAATTTAACAAAAGCAGAAGAAGAAATTTTAGGAAAAACACCTAAAATTTCCTGTAGAACTGCATTAATCAAAGATTTCACAAAATATCAACTGGGTGCTCATACAGATTCAATTAATAAGATTTTTAGTTTTTTATTTTATTTGCCTAGTAATAATAAAATAAAAGATATTGGAACATCTTTATATCAGCCAAAAGAAATTTTAGATGAAAAAATATTAACAAAACATTTTACAAGAGAAGAAACAAAAGAATTATTTCAAAAAGTAAAAACATGTGAATTTAATATGAATTCAGTTTTTGTATTTGCAAGAAATAATTATAGTTTTCACGGTGTTGAAGAAATAAACATAGAGCAATCAGAAAGAAATTTATTTTTAGTTAATTTTTACGGAAGCAAAAATTAATAATGATAAGTGAAGAAATAAAGCAAAAAATAGAAGAGCAATCGAAACAAATACCCATAGTAACACTAAATGAAAAGGAAAGTGGAAAAACTTTTAAATTTTATACTCCAAATCCAATGTCACTATGGAGGGCAGAAACATTATATACGAAAGAACCAGTGACAATTAATTGGATTAAAAAATTTGAAAAGAATAAAATTTTTTTCGACGTTGGGGCAAATGTAGGAATGTATTCGATATTTGCATCAATATATTCTGAAGTTAAAGTTCATTCGTTTGAACCGGAATCAAACAATTTTCAAATTTTAAATGAAAATATTCATTTAAACAGCTTATCAAAAAAAGTTGTGGCATATCCATTTGGTATTAGTAATAATCTTTCAATTACAAAATTATATCTTTCTAAATGGACAAAAGCAGGATCACACAACACTGTAGGAGATAAAGTTGATCATAATTTGAATGAACTTAATCCTATCTATGAACAGGGTACTTTAGCAGTTTCTTTAGATGAATTAATAGGCAAATACCGATTACCAATACCAAATTATTTAAAAATTGATGTAGATGGGATTGAATACAAAATAATTTCAGGTAGTGATAAATTGCTCAAAGAAAAAAATTTAGAGTCAATATTAATTGAAATTAATCCAGAAAGAAAAGAAGATTCTAATATAATTAACACACTGCAAAAAAATGGTTTTAATTTTAATAAAAATCAAGTAGCAGAATCTACTAGAAAAAAAGGGCCGCACAAAGGCTATGCGGAATATTTATTTTATAGGTAAAAAATTATTTATAATCAATTATAAAATTTTTAATCAATTTGATTATATCTTTTTCTGCTTTTTTTGCTTCTGAAAGGGTTTCTTTATGACTAAGTTTTTTCTTTGATAAACCGGCAGCGTAATTTGTAACAACACTAATAGCTAAAGTTTTGATTCCACAATGATTTGCTATTATAACTTCAGGTACAGTAGACATTCCGACAACATCACATCCTAGAATTTTTAATGCATTTATTTCAGCTGGTGTTTCAAAATTAGGCCCTGAATACATCGCATAAATACCTTCATTGAGTTTTATTTTACTTTTTTTACCCACCTTTTGAATTTTTTTTCTTAATTGCAAATTATAAGCATTAGACATATCATTAAATCGTGGTCCATAATTTTCATCATTAGGGCCTATTAAAGGATTAAACCCGCTCCAGTTTATATGATCTTTAATTAATATCAAACTTCCACTTTTTATTTTTTTATTTAAGCTTCCTGCAGCATTTGTAATAATTAATATTTTACATCCAATATCTTTTAAAACCCTAATAGGAGCCTTTAAATCTTGAGGATTGTTACCTTCGTAAATATGTGATCTTCCATACATGCAAATTACATTTTTTTTTCCAATTATACCTGTAACAAGATTTCCAGAATGTCCTTTTACAGTAGGTTTTATGAAATCTGGAAGTTTTGAATAAGGTATATTTTCTTTTATTTCACTAGAATTAAAAAAATTTGATAAACCGCTACCTAGTATTACTGCAATTTCTGGTTTGTTTTTGATTTTTTTTAAAATGATTTTAGATGATTTTAACATTATAAATTTTCAGGCCCAAAAGCCTCGGGTAACAATTCGTTGAGAGTTAAGGTTTTTTGAAATCCATTTTCATTACACATGTGTATAGGTATTGTGAGTGCTGCAAACTCTCTAATTCTTTGTCTACAACCTCCACATGGAGAGCATAGTTTTTTTCCACTCCCAATCACTAAGACTTCTTGTATAAATCGATCACCTTGACTTATCATATTTCCTATAGCTGTAGCTTCAGCACATTGAGTTTGTGGATAGGCGGCATTTTCAACATTGCAACCAACTACTATATTATTTTTTTCAGTTAGTATAGCAGCACCAACTAAAAATTTTGAATATGGAACATAAGCCTTAAGGCGAACTTGCTTTGCAGCAATGAATAGTTTATCAAAATTTTTGGATCTGAATGGAGGATCTTTTGTTATCATTTATTTTAAATATTATCTTTCATACTATGATAAATTAAAACTACATAATAGCTTTAATATGAGTTTCAAAATCTTGTTTTTGCATAAGATTCTTACATCTTTTGAAACGTTCTGTTGAGTACAACCAAAAATCATCTGCCGTATTGCCATCTGCGAGTTGAATAAGTCCCCACAACGTCCATAGCAAATCACACATTGCCTTGTATATAACCACTCTACCCTTTTGTTCTGCTGTGGGTTCTTTGCCGAAATAAGATAATAATAATTCAGACTCTTGATCTTCATTCATACCTGCTTCCACAGATAAGTCGCCTAAGTCCCATAATGGATCATTCATTCCAGAATATTCCCAATCTACAATCCACATTTTATTACCATCATCAAGAAAATTTTCGCAAAGAGGATCGCAATGACAAGGAGCTAGTTTTATTGGTTTGGTTTTTAAAATTTCTTTAATCGGATTAGCGGCTTTAACAATATCATGATAACCTTCTGGAAATTTTACATCTTTTGTAGATAACACTTTTAAATAGTTATCAATCATATTGAATAGTTCAAATCTAAATTCAAAATTCTCACCTGAGTTGTGAAGTTTAGCAAATGCCTCGCCTGCTCTTTTTGGAGAGCCAGGGCGAGTCCTAAATAAAGAAGGGGTCATGGTCTCAGCTTCTTCAATTTCTCTTGAGACCATTACGCCCGTTTTAGAGTTTGCCCACAAAATTTCAGCAGAAATTCCCGCTCTCCAAGCTGCAGTCGCATTAATTAATTCAGTTTCACGATTAATGTATTCTTCAGTTCCTTCGCCAGGAATTCTAACTATAAAATTTCCTATATTAGTTTTTACCAGATGAACAAAGTTTGTTAACCCTCCCAGTCTTGATATTTTGGAATTATCAAGTTGAATTTCATTAAAATTTTTGAGATTTTTCAAGGCTAAAAAAATTTTTTCACTATATTCATTCATTTTTCTACTCACAATTTTATTACATATAATTATTTATAATATGATAGAATATTGTAAATGAATAATCCCGATGATCTTATTAAAAAATTAAAATTAAGACCCCATCCAGAAGGGGGTTATTTTTCTGAAAGCTTTAGAGATAAAAAAGGTAGTGTAAGCCTCATTTATTACCTTCTTAAAAAAGAAGAGGTTTCTCATTGGCATAAGCTAAAAAAGAATGAAATTCTCCATTTTTATGATGGCGATCCAATAATGATATACCTTTCAAAAAACAAAAAAAATGTTTCTAATATTATTTTAGGAAGAAAATACAACAACAAGCAACATTTTCATTATGTTATCAAATCTGAGACTTGGTTTGGAATGAAATCAATGGGTGAATGGTCTCTTATAGGATGTACTGTCTCACCAGCTTTTAATTATAAGGATTTTGAATTAGCTTCTAAAGATTGGGCAATATAATAAATTTTAAATTTTTAAAAATAAATTAAAAGTATCAATTAAAATTAAAATTATAAAACTTGTCATAAAAACAATTATAAAATTATTAATTATTTTCCAAATTTTATCAGAATTTAAAAAATTAGAAAAATAATTCGCTAGATAACCAATTAAAAAAAAGAATGTTAGTGATGCAAAAGAGGTGCCTATTCCGAAATACATTTTTTGTAAAAATTCAAAATTTTTTGAAAAATTGCCAATAAAAAAAATAGTGTCAGAATAAACATGGGGATTAAGATATGTGAATCCAAGAGTTTTTAAAAAAATATCCATTCGTGTGTTAGATATTTTTTGATTAGAAAAACTTGTATGGTGAATTTTTTCTTTCCACTTATTTTTAATAAAGTTCAATAGAAATAAAATAAGTAAAATATTTAATATCATTTCAATTGATAATGTGAAGAAATTCTGAAAAATTGAAAAAATAAATATTCCAAAAAAAATTAATATTAAATCAGAAATAGAGCAAATAAAACAAACTAAAAACACATATTGTTTTTTTAACCCTTGTTCAATTACAAAAATATTCTGTGCGCCAATTGCAAGAATTAAACTTAAGCCTGTTAAGAATCCTAATGAAAAATAGGTCATTAAATTTTAATAAATATTTTTTTTATCCTTCTTTAATATACGGCTGACCTATAGCTCTTGGGGCAATTGCTTTGCCCACAAATCCTGCTAACAATATTACAGTTAAGATATATGGTAACGCTTGAATAAACTGTACTGGTATTACTCCAATTATTGGCAATTCCACTCCTTGCAATCGTATTTGAAGAGCATCAGTAAATCCAAATAATAAGCATGCCAATAAAGCTGTTTTCGGATGCCATTTGCCAAATATTAATGCAGCTAAAGCTAAATACCCCCTACCAGCTGACATTTCTCTAAAAAAATTTGCATTAATTGCAGTAGACAAATATGCACCTGCAAAAGCGACTAAGACTCCATTTATCATTAAAGCTTTATATCTCATTGAATAGACTCCTATCCCCGCTGTGTCTACCGCACTTGGGTTTTCTCCAACGGCGCGCAATCTTAAACCAAAACTAGTTTTAAATACTATCCAATAAACAATTGGCACTAAAGTATATGCAATATAAACAAAAATATAATGTCCACTTATTATTTCAGAATAAATTGTTCCAATTATTGGAACGGGTCTTAAAGCATCTGCAAAGGGAAGGGTGATTTCAAAAAATCTTTGCTCATCATTTAAGGTTGGGGTTAAGCCTTCTTGCCCAAACCAAGCTGCAGCTAATGCTGTAGTAAGCCCTATCATTAAAATGTTTATTGCTACGCAAGAAACTACCTGATCACCTTTGTGAGTTACGGATGCAAAACCATGTAATAGCGAAAGGCTTACGCATGCAACTATAGCAAGTAATAATCCGAACCATGGTGAACCTAAAAAATAAGAACCTGTTGCTGCAACAAAAGCAGCGGCTAGCATTTTTCCTTCTAAACCAAAATCAATAACCCCAGACCTTTCAGCAAAGAGGCCTGCCATCGCTGCAAAAATCAATGGTGTAGAAATTCTCAAAGTTGCGCTAAGTAATGAAACAATATCAGAAATAAACTCCATTATACTGAACTTTCCTTATTAAGCCGCTTTACAAAAAAGCTTTCAATCTGAGGTCTAAATAAATTTTCCAGCGCCCCACTAAATAAAATTATCACACCTTGAACAGCCACAAACATATATCTGGATATATTGGGCATATCAAATGTTACTTCTGAGCCTCCTTGATAAAGAATTCCGAACAGAAAGGCTCCTAAAAAAATTCCTATTGGGTGGTTTCGCCCCATCAATGCTACTGCAATACCTGTAAACCCATAACCAGCAGGAAAATTAACAATAACCCGATGATGAACACCAAGAATTTCATTTACACCTAACATGCCTGCTAGCGCTCCTGAAACTAACATGGCAATAATTATATTTCTTTTAGGAGAAATTCCTGCGTAGACTGCTGCTTTGGTATTGTGACCCACTGCCCTCATTTCATATCCCCATTTTGTCCTCCAAATTAAGAACCAAACTAAAAAAGATGCTAAAATTGCTAGAAAAAAAGAGATATTTAAAGGAGAATATCTAGTTTTAATACCAAAAAGCTGAGTTATATCTCTAAACATAGGAAACCAAAGTTCTTTTGGTACAGAAACAGTTTGTGGGCCCATTTGATTTGTATCTCTTATTACATCAACTAATAAAAAAACCATCAATGCTGAAGCAATGAAGTTAAACATTATTGTTGTAATTACAACATGACTTCCTCTGTAAGCTTGTAAGTAAGCAGGTATAAGCGCCCATAATGCTCCAAATAAAACTGAGCCTAAAATAGCCAGTAACCAAACTATGGGAACGGGCAGAAAACTAAAATTAATTGCTACTAAGAAAACACCGAGGCCTCCAAGATAAGCTTGGCCTTCACCACCTATATTGAAAAGTCTACAGTGAAAAGCTACTGCAAATGCTAGTCCTGTAAAAATAAAGTTAGTTGTATAATAAAGTGTGTATGCAAAACCTTCTATGTAACCGAAAGATCCATAAATAATTAACTTAACAGCTTGAATTGGATTCTCACCAGCTATAAAAATAAATAGTCCTGATACAAAGAGAGCTAGCATTAAATTTACTAGTGGAACAATCACATTTGAAACCCACCAAGGAACCTTAGATTTATCAATTAAAGTTGGCATTATGAAATTCCCGCCATTAATAATCCTATTTCACGATCAGTTACACCTTGATTATTTTTTTCTCCAACAATTTTACCATCAAACATTACAACAATACGATCTGAAAGAGATAAAACTTCTTCTAATTCTACAGACACTAAAAGTATTGCCACACCTTTATCACGCATATCTATCAATCTTTGATGGATAAATTCAATAGCTCCAATATCAACACCTCTTGTTGGCTGACCTACTAATAAGATTTTAGGATTTTTATTTAACTCACGACTTAAAATTATTTTCTGTTGATTTCCTCCAGAAAAATTAGAAGTAATTAATTCAGGTGCTTGAGGTCTTACATCATAATCTTGCATAACCTTTTGAGAATAATCCAATATTTTATCTTCAATTAAGACAGAAGATCTTGAAAAAGGTGGTTGATGATGATAACCAAAGATTAAGTTTTCATGAGCCTTAAAATCAGTAATAAGACCCATTCTTTGACGATCTTCTGGGACATGTGCTAATCCTTTTTCTTTTAAATCTTTAGGATTTAAAAAATTATTTTGGTCAGAAACAGTTTGGTTAAATATTTGAATTTCTCCTGATTCAATTTTTCTTATTCCTGATAGTGCCTCTAAAAGTTCTGTTTGTCCATTTCCTGTCACCCCTGCTAATCCGAGAATTTCTCCTTCATGAATTTCAAAATTTACATTTTTTACCCTTAACACACCAAGGTCATCTTTTACCTGAAGGTTTTTAACCTTAAATATTATCTCTCCTTTTTTTGACTCATTTTTTTTTATTCTTAATAATACACTTCTTCCAACCATCATTTCAGCAAGCTCTTCTTTATTTGTTGATTGTGTTTTCTTATGACCAACAACTGTTCCTTGTCGCATAACCGTAACTTCACTTGTTAGACTCATTATTTCATTTAATTTATGAGTAATTAAAACAATAGTCTTGCCCTCTTCTTTAAGAGAACGCAATATTTTAAAAAGTTCATCTACCTCTTGAGGGGTCAGTACTCCTGTTGGCTCATCCAAAATAAGGACTTCGGCTCCCCGATACAATGCCTTAAGAATTTCCACTCTTTGTCTAAATCCAACAGATAAATCAGAAATAATTGAATTTAAATCAATGTTTAATTTATAAATATCACATAACTTACTTAATTTTTCTTTTGCTTCTTCTAATTTTTTTCCAAATATAAATTCTCCTTCAAAACCAAGAATTATATTTTCCAAAACAGAAAAGTTTTCTACAAGCATAAAATGTTGATGCACCATCCCAATCCCATTTTCAATTGAGTCTCGTGGTGATTTTAAGTTTAACTTGTTTCCATGTATACTAATAGTTCCAGAATCGGCTTGGTAGAAACCGTACACTATACTCATCAAAGTTGATTTGCCTGCACCGTTTTCACCAATTATTCCATGAATTGTTGCTTTGTTAATTTGTAAATTAATATCCTTATTGGCCTGAACATGACCAAAAGATTTGTTTATATTTGATAATTCTAAAATAGGTGAGACCATAAAATTATATAGTATAATTTATCGGTCTCACCAACACAATTTATTATTATTGTTGTGACCAATCCTCAACAGCAATTGAGCCGTTAACTATTCCTTTTGATGCAGCTTGAACTGCGGCTTCCATCTCAGCAGTTACTAGACCATCTTCTTTAGCATATCCAACCATGCCTTCAGCAAGACCCAAAATATGAATTCCGGATTCAAATGTTCCAGCAGCAGTTTTTTCAGCTTGTTCAAAAATAGTTAAATCCAAGCGTTTTAACATCGACGTTAACATGTTTCCTGGATGCATCCAATTTTGGTTTGAATCTACTCCAATACCCAAAACTCCAGCATCTGCAGCAGCTTGAAGCACACCAATACCAGTACCTCCTGCAGCTTGATAAACAACGTCAGCACCTTTATCAATTTGTGCTTTTGCTAGCTCCGCTCCCTTAGTAGGATTGTTCCAAGCTTCAACAGTTGTACCAGTCATATTTCCAAGAACTCTTATATCAGGATTAACATATCTTGCGCCTTGATCATATCCTCCTTGAAATTTTCTAATTAAAGGAATATCCATACCGCCTACAAAACCAACCGTTCCTGATTTTGATGCCATTGCTGCAATCATACCTACCAAGAAAGAACCTTCGTGTTCTTTGTAACAAGCTTGGTAAATGTTGCTGGCAGGATCTTCTAACCAACAAACGTCAACAGCAACAAATTTAGTATCTGGATAGTCTGGGGCTACAGATGCAACTGCATCAGCTTGAGCAAACCCCATACCCACGATTAATGTTGCTCCTCTGTCTGCTACTTTTCTCATTCCTTGTTCAATTTGTGTATTATTAGCAGCTTCGAATTCAACCATTTCCCAACCTAACTCATCTTGAACTCTTAGAGCTGTTTTATAAGCAAGTTCGTTGAATGATTTATCAAATTTTCCTCCGGAGTCATAAATAACACCAATTTTGTTTGCAAACGAACTTGTTGAAAAAACAAGAACGCAAGAAACTATAATTATATTTAAAATTTTTTTCATATCATTTCCTCTGATCAAAGATTAATAGGCGCTATAATCCTAAATATCGATATGTAAGTCAAAAAGATCTTATGAATATCTAAAGATATCTGTGGATTAGGGGCTAATTAAGTACCCATATATCTGTCACCGGCATCTCCCAAGCCAGGAACAATAAATTTATTAGAATTCAACTTTTCGTCCTTACTAGCGGTGAAAATTTTAAGTGATTTATAGCTAGATTCCAAAAATTTTATACCCTCTGGTGCAGCCAATAAAGAAACTAAAAAAATATTTTTTAATTTAATACCTGATTTTGAAAGTAATTTAATCGCTGCTGCGGACGAATTGCCTGTCGCAAGCATAGGATCTAGGACTATAAAAAATTTATTTTCAGCTTTAGGTAAATTACATAGATATTCAACAGGCCTATAGGTTTGTTCGTCTCGATAAAGACCGATATGTCCTCGCTCCGCATCGGGTAATAAGCGTGTAAATCCTTCTACCAAACCTAGTCCAGCTCTTAAAATAGGGACTAAAACGATTCTGTTTTTTATTTTTTTACCTGTAGTTTTTTTTAATGGTGTTAAAACATTAATTTTTTTAAAAGGTATGTTTTTTAGAACATCCGCCGCGATAAGATAGCTGCATTCGTCCATAGTTCTTCTGAAAATTGTATTGTTTGTTTTTTTGTTTCTCAAAATTGATAATTTTGATTCTAAAAAAGGGGACTTAATTATAGTAAGCATTGATAAGTATTAAATGTAAACATATAAGCATATTACTATATGAGATATATCATCATTTACAGCCTTTTTTTAATATTTGTTTATAGTTGTGCAACTGTAAAAGTTGCTAGAGAAGCTGGAAAAGCTATAAAAAGTATCGACAATACTATTACCTTATCTGAAAAAGAGAAAAATATTGAAAAGAAAGAAGAAAAAAAGATTATTGAAGAAAAGAAAGATAGAGAAAAAAGAAACAAACAACAGAAAGCTCTGCTAAAATTTTCAATCCTCGGAAAAGAATCAAGCCAACTTATAACCTTATTTGGCAAACCCAAATTAATAAGAGAAAGTGGAAACACTATTTTGATGAGATTCAATAATAGCATATGTATTGCTTATGCATATATTGCAAAAGATGACATAAAACAGAGAGTAAAATATTTTGAAATAAGAGATTTAAATGGAAAGTTAATTTCTAAAAAATCTGATATTAATTATTGCTTAGAAACTTTTACTTAAATAATCGCAGAAAGAAGAAAGCTTACAAATTTCACACTTTGGTTTCTGTGATTTACATATATTTCTACCATGTAAGATCAGAAAATGATGGGCTTTCATTTTCCATTTGCTAGGAATTATTTCTTCTAGCCTATCTTGAGTCTTATCAGTATTTTTTTCTTTAACAATTCCTAATCTGTTTGAAACTCTAAATACATGTGTGTCTACTGCTATTTTTGGCTTTTTTAATACAACGTTCTGATAAACACTTGCTGTTTTTTTTCCCACCCCAGGAAGCTTAATTAGAAGATCAAATTCTTTAGGAATCTTGCCTCTATATTTCTTAATAATTGTTTTACTAAGACTAATTATATTATTAGCCTTGTTATTATAAAGACCAATGGTTTTAATATATTTTTTTAATTTAGTTTTACCTAAATTAACCATATCATATGGTGACTTTACTACTTTATATAAATCTTTTGTAGCTTTGTTAACAGCAATATCAGTAGATTGTGCAGAGAGAACAACTGAAACTAAAAAGGTAAACGAATTTGGAGAATTTAGTTCACTCTTTGGATTTTTATATTCCTTTGAAAGTATTAAAAAAATAGAATTTATATTATTATTTTTCAAAAAATTTACAAATCTAGAACATGTTTCATAGAATATTTTCCAGGAGGTTTATCTATAATCCATTTAGCTGCCTCTACTGCTCCTTTAACAAATATAGATCTGTTATTAGCTTTGTGAGTCAAATCTATTCTATCATTGTCAGAAACAAAACTTACAGTGTGTTCGCCAGCAATTTCTCCAGCTCTAGTAATAGCAAAGCCGATGCCTCCTAGTTTCCTTGATTCTTTTTTCGAAGTTCTGTCTAAAATCTTTTTTTCATCTAAAGATACTGATCTTCCTCTTGCAATAGAATTGCCTAATTCCAAGGCTGTTCCTGAAGGTGCATCTATTTTGTGCCTGTGATGGGTGTCTGAAATTTCAGCATCATAATTTTCTTCAGATAAAATTTTTGATGCTTTTTCGGTTATTTGGAGCAATAAATTAACCCCAATACTCATATTTGCAGATTGAACAATAGGGACAACTTTTGAAACATTCTCAATAATTTTTAAATTTTCTTTATTTAATCCCGTTGTTCCGATTACTATCGGTGTTTTAGATATTTCTGCAAGATGAACATTTTGCATTGTTGATTTAGGTGTTGTAAAGTCAATAACAACATCTGAATTTTTGAATGTTGTTTCCCCTTTTGATTCAATATTTAGATTTGGTAATTCTATATCTTGATTTACAAATTTATTTATGATCGAACTAATTGGTTGACCAATATAATCATTATCAGGATGTTCAAAACATCCAGATATAATTGTTTTTGGGTTCAGATAAATTTCTTTTAATAGTTCTTGTCCCATCCGACCTAAACAACCTGAAATTCCTATCTTACAGATATACATAATATTTCTTATACTTTGGTTACATCAAAAGTGGAAATTTTATTTAACTAAAATCTCTCCAAGTTTTTTTAATTTTATCAAAAAAACCTTGGCTTTGAGGGTTGTGAGTATTATCAGTTCCGCCTTCTTCTTGAAATTCTTTAAGTATATTTTTTTGTTTTTTTGTTAAATTCACTGGAATTTCAACAACTATTTCGACGTACATATCACCTCTTTTATTTATAGCTTGGCGCAAGATACTCATACCCTTTCCTTTTAAACGAAATTGTTGCGATGACTGTGTGCCTTGTGGAATTTGCAATATGGCTTTTTTCCCATCAATAGTTGGGACATTTATTTCTCCTCCTAATATTGCTGTTATTATCGATACAGGGATTTGACAATAAATATCATCTTCTTCTCTTTGAAAAAATTTTTCATGACTTACACTTATAAAAATATAGAGATCACCAGCACTTGCTCCTCTTTGGCCTCTTTGACCCTCCCCAGAAACTCTTATTCTAGTTCCTTCATCAACCCCGTGGGGTATATTTACTGAAATAGTTTTTTGTTTATTAATTAGACCTGTACCAGAACATTTAATACAAGGATTTCTTATTGATTCACCGGCCCCTCCACATGTTGAGCAGGTTCTTTCAACGGTAAAAAAGCCTGAAGACGATCTTACTTTTCCATATCCGTTACAAGTAGAACATGTTGAAGGCTTGGCACCGCCCGCTCCACCACTGCCCTTACATGAATCACAGTTAACCGCGCTAGGAATGTTTATTGATGTTTTTTTACCCTCAAAGGCTTCTTTTAAAGAAAGGGTCATATTGTATCTTATGTCACTTCCTCTTTGAGGCCTTCTTTGATTGTTTGATTGTCCAAAACCACTTCCAAAAAATTCTTCAAAAATATCTCCAAAACCTGATGAAAAATCTCCGAAACCCTGTTGTTGAAATCCACCCTGACCGCCCTGTTTAAATGCTTCATGCCCAAATTGATCATAAGATGATTTTTTTTGAGGGTCTTTTAAGACATCATAAGCTTCATTTATTTCTTTAAATTTTTTTTCTGCACTTGAATCCCCCTTATTTTTATCAGGATGGAATTTCATAGCAAGTTTTCGATATGATTTTTTTATTTCACTGTCACTTGCGTTTTTTTTCACGCCTAGAGTATCGTAATAATCTTTATCAGCCATAAATTACCCTTAGTAAAAAAAATTAAACTTTTAATCTATTTAATCTTTTTTATTATCGTCTACTTCTTCAAAGTCTGCGTCAACAACTTTTTCATCATTTTTTTTATCTGATGATGGCTCTTCACCAGTTGGATCGGGTTTAGGAGCTTCTCCTCCAGATTGAGGGTTTTGTTTATAAATTGCCTCTCCTAACTTCATGGAAGATTGCATCAAAGAATCTGTTTTTGATTTTATTTCTTCTAAACTTTCAGTTTCTAATGATTTTTTCAAATCCTCTATGTCAGACTGAATTGATTTTTTGTCTTCATCAGAAACTTTATCACCATGTTCTCCAATATTTTTTTCTGTTTGGTGAATTAAACTATCTGCTTGATTTTTGGCATCTATAAGTTCTCTTTTTTTCTTATCTGACTCAGCGTTTTGCTCAGCTTCTTTAACCATTTTTTCTATTTCTTCTTCAGACAATCCGCCTGATGCTTGAATTTTTATTTGTTGTTCTTTGCCAGTAGATTTATCTTTTGCTGAAACATTAACGATTCCGTTGGCGTCAATATCAAACGCTACCTCAATTTGAGGGAGACCTCTTGGAGCAGGAGCTATTCCCACTAAGTCAAAATTTCCGAGTAATTTGTTATCG
>CEUL01149557.1_pt1 | contig 33216 bp, 25 predicted proteins | sample 427021 | NCBI WGS metagenome assembly CEUL01 (sample SAMEA2622800, study PRJEB7988) | marine metagenome | isolation source: saline water (ENVO:00002010), including | reverse complement strand
GTTTATGGCAGCCAACGTATCTTGAATGGCGAATCACGCCAACCGCATCTCGGAGTTGATATCGCGGCTCCAAAGGGAACACCTGTTCTCGCGTCAGCTGCTGGAAAGGTGACTCTTGCCGAGATGGATCTCTATTTCACCGGCGGCACTATCATCATTGAACACGGTCACGGTCTATCTACCGTTTATTCACATCTTAGCGAAATCGAGGTCAGAAAAGGAGACAGCATACGTCAGGGCGGGAAGATAGGCGCTATCGGGTCCTCCGGGCGGTCGACGGGACCTCATCTTGACTGGCGTATTAACTGGTTCCAAGAGAGACTAGATCCAATGTTATTGGCTGGCCCTATGCCCCAATAACGCTATTCATCTGGTCTTTTTGGTTTCTTTCCCCAACGCCGGTGAAACCACATCCACTGCTCCGGCCGTTCTGTGATCCAAATACTGAAAAGATCGTTTATCCACCTCATGGTGGCTTCTATATCGGCGTTTCTATTACCGGTGTTGACCGGCGGTCGGGGTTTCTCGACAGTTAGTCTGAAGTGTGCGGCATCCAGCCTTTCCACTCGTATAGGTATAAGGAGCGCTTCATATTTCATGGCTAACGCCGCGGGCGCGGTCGGGGTCATGGCATTAATACCTAGGAATGGGATGTTTACGCCCTGGTTCATACGTACATCTACTAGCATGATAGTGTGTCCATCGCCCTTTAGAACTTGAGTGAGACGACGGGCCCCTTGTCGACCTTTCATGATGAGTTCTACCCCGCTGCGTCTCTGCCAGCTGCGGACGAGAGCGTCTATAAATGGGTTATTGAAGGGTCGATAGACAACCGTAAGGGGTAGATCGTGCATTCGGGCCGCCAATGTTACCATTTCCCAGTTGCCCATGTGTCCGGCAAGTAAAATTCCCGACTTACCACTCTCTCGGAGCATATCGAGGTGTTCGGCACCGACAATTTCTAGACGGTTTTCCCGATCGTGGCGTATCTGATCGAGGCTCCAGTAGTCGGAAATCACACGGGTAAAATTGTCCCAGACCCCTCGGACAATTTCCTCCATTCTTTTGTTTGATGTTTCGGGCCATACGAGGGCCACACTCTCACGAATCCGGTTACTGAGCGCGAGATGAGGTCCGACCGACCGACCGACGAATGCGAGCAGGTTACCCACAAGGCTTACAGGGAGCTTATGCAACAAAACATATATCGGCCACGAAAGCGCTATCTCGATTCGGTGTCGTACGGTTGGCTTCCGCCAGTATCGATTTGCAACGCGCGCCAACAATTAAACCTTTTCTTTTAAGACTTGTCCGAGGACCTCGTCCAGTTCACCTAAATCATTCCAATCCAGACGAATTTTTAGCGAACGTATCATGTCTCTTGCTTCCACCGGTACACGAACCATATCCTTCTCTGTGGTAACAACCAACGCATCCGCCATGGCTGCGGTATCTATGAGCCTCATGATCTCATCGACAGAATAGTAATAGTGATCTGGAAAACCCGCGATGTCGATCAGATCGCAACCCATACCGGCAAGTGTTTCGAAGAACTTCTCCGGCTGTCCGATACCCGCGAAGGCTACGACCGGCTTTCCAGAGATATCGTCATCCTTGGTGGCGGGCACAAAACGGGCCATCAAAATAGGTATATTTTTCGGCATTGCTGCCTGCAGAGGATCAGATACATCGCCAATCAGGGCTATTGCTTCGACACGTTGCATTGCACATTCTAACGGTTCTCTCAAAGGTCCTGCCGGCATCACCCGGCCATTTCCATAACCGTATCGACCATCAATGACCAAAATTGAGAGATCTTTGTGAAGCGCCGGGTTTTGTAGGCCATCATCCATAACGATCGCGCCTATACCCGTATCGACAGCTGCGAGGGCCGATTTTACCCTATCGTTCCCAATCCAGGTCGGCGCTACACTTGCTAAAAGTAATGGCTCGTCACCGACGTCTCGCGAAGAATGTTTGGATGTTTCCACCTTAGTTGACGCACTTATGGACCCACCATATCCGCGACTTAGAAATCCTGCATTAATATTAGATGTGTGCAGTCGTTCCATTACGGAGAGTGCAACAGGCGTCTTACCGGCGCCGCCCGCGACGACGTTACCGATACAGATCACAGGGATGTCCACTTTAGTAGGCTTGACCTTAGTGAGGCGGCGACGCGCTCGCCATGCCCAGATTTGGCTCATTGGGGAGAGCAGGGTTGGGAGGACCCCCTCTTTATACCAGAAATTAGGCGCGCGCATTACCTGTAACCGATATCGGCCACGCGGGAGAAATGCGATTAAGATACGGGTCGATGTGGAGGAAAACCGCGTCGAGAATACCTTGTTTTCCATCAGCGACAGAGCGGGCGGCAGCCATTCGGCGTTGCCGAACTACCGAATTAGAGAGAAGAGTTCCGATTTCCTTTGCGAGTTCATCTGCCGACCGGGCTACAGACGAAGCGCCCGCAGTCATAAGCTCCCCCTGCGCGGCCAGAAAATTCTCCATATGAACACCATGAACGATAGCGCAACCCAATCGCGCTGGCTCGATTGGGTTTTGTCCGCCGTGGGGCACCAGAGTTCCTCCGACAAATGCGATATCCGTCGCTCGAAAAAAGAGACCAAGTTCTCCGATTGTGTCAGCTAATAAAACAAATTTCGATGCATTTACCGGCTCAGATCGGCTACGAACCGAAACTGAGAGATTTCTTTCCGAAAGGATCTTCTCAATAGCACCCGCCCTCTCAGGGTGCCGGGGGACCACGATTGTTAGCAAGTCGGGCAAACTTCGAATAAGTATTTCATGCGTATCCGCGATAACCTCTTCCTCACCCGAATGGGTACTGAAGGCTACCCATCTGGGTCGTCCGGCAATACTAGAGTCAAATTCGGACTGTGCGTCAGCATCGGTGGGCAGGGGCGCTGCAGCAAATTTTAGGTTCCCCGGGCATGCAACATTCTTGGCCCCTAGAGCCCGCAGCCGATCGGCGTCCAATTCCGTTTGCGCCATGCAAAGGTCAAATGTTTCTAAGAGTTGGCCGATCATCCAAGGAGCTCGCCTCCAGCCCCGAAAAGAAGCCGCCGATATTCGGGCATTCATTAGAAGGGTAGGAATCTCTCTTTCTTTGACCTCCGACAGTACCGATGGCCAGAATTCGGATTCAACCCAGAGAGCTAGGTTGGGTTTCCAATGATCTAGAAATCGTTTTACCCAAGGCACCCGATCCACTGGGATATACTGATGGATAACAGTTTCGGGTAATCGATTGTGTAATAATCGGGCCGAACTGACGGTACCGGAAGTCATGAGGATCGTTATCTCAGGCCGTTCCAAAGTTAGTCGGTCGATAAGACTTATCATCGAAAGTGATTCGCCGACGCTTGCCGCGTGTATCCAGACAAGGGGGCCTTCAGGCCGCCGACAGGATGCGGACCCTTTACGTTCTTCGAACCGATGAGGGTCTTCTTTTCCTGCCTTTAGCCGCCGGGAGAGATAATGGTTTATCAGTGGCCCGGATATCCAAGTTATGGCTCGATAAAAAGAAACGCTCATTAATTACCTCTGGGTGCTGATGGATCAGCTTCCGAATTAGCTTCTTCCGGCGAAACCGGGTAGCGCCCCAGTTCAGAATCAAGTGTCATTGTGAGGTCGATAAGAACTCGCTCCAGAGTTTGCCGAGTTTGCTCCGTGAGGCTTTCGTCAGCGTCGCGGGGTACTTCAATCGGGTGCCCAATCCTTACCACACCCCTGGTGAAAGGGAAGGGCAATACAAACCTATCCCATGAAAAAAAAATTCTACAGCGCGACGCGGAAAAAGTTATTGGTAATAGGGCAGCGCCCGAAAGTTTGGCGGCTGAGATCGCCCCAGGTGCTGCACGCATCCGAGGTCCCCGTGGCCCATCGGGCGTAATACCGATGTATTCCCCGCGTTTAAGCGCGCGCACAATTCCGATCAGAGCGCTTCCGCCACCTTTTGATGATGAGCCCGATATGGTACCGACGCCCAAGTGTTTCAGTGTCCGAGAGATAAATACCCCGTCGCGGTGCTGAGATATCAGAATCCGTACAGGGGCTTTGTAAATCCATGCATTGGGAATCATCAGCATCCGTCCATGCCAAAAACAGGCGATAAACGGCTTACCTTTAGCAACCATTGAAGACGCTATATGCTGATTTTCCACTGTCCAGCGTCCAGTATACCAGACGATACGGAGGTAAGACGCTGCAAGCAAACTTAGCACAGAGGTAACTATGGGCCTACTAGTGATCTTTCGCAGCGACACCATCGATTAAGACTGCACAACAGCTGCGGTTTGATCTTCTTCGTCTACGAACTGCATCGAATACAGTTTTGCGTAGGCACCACCTTGAGCCATTAGCTCAATATGGGTGCCAGTTTCCACGACTTTGCCATTTTGCATGAAGAATATAAAGTCCGCGTCGATAATCGTCGAAAGTCTGTGCGCAATTACCAATGTAGTCCGCCCCTGTTTGAGCCGCGATAATGCACCTTGCACAAGCCGCTCTGTTTCCGTATCGAGAGCGGATGTCGCTTCGTCTAGAAGTAAAATTGGTGCATCCTTTAACATCGCTCGTGCGATGGCGATGCGCTGCCTTTGGCCACCCGAGAGCTTGGCCCCTCGACCACCCACTTGAGTATCATATCCGTTGGGGAATTCAGAGATAAATTCTGCTGCGCCCGCATCAGACGCGGCACGGACGATCTCCTCGTCGGTCGCATCCGGTTTTCCGTAGGCAATATTGGCGCGGATTGTATCGTCAAAGAGAAGAATTTCTTGGCTAACCAGGCCAATTCCACTGCGCAAGCTTTCGAGGGTTATATCACGAACGTCTTGACCATCAATTAGCACCTTGCCGCTACCCACGTCATAGAATCGAGGAATTAGGTTTAGGACCGTCGATTTGCCAGATCCGGACGGCCCGACTAGCGCCGCCGTCTTACCAGCGTCCACCTGAAGGTTAATACCGTTGAGTGCAGTGGATTTTTCGTTGTACTGAAAATGCACGTCTTCAAAACTAATTTGACCCCGGATGTCGTGAATCGTACGTGCGTTTTCAGAATTCGTGATCTTGGAACCAAGGTCCAGTATTGCGAAGACCCTTTGAGTGGCCGCAAGCCCCTGTTGCAGGGTGGCGTTGAGGTTAGCAATGTTCTTCATCGGTTTGTAGGCGGCAAGCAAAGCCGCCATAAATGACGCTAGCTCGCCTGTTGTCATTTGGCCGTCGATTACCAATAGACCGCCAAACAAAATGGCACAGGCTAACGCGATGCCACCCAGCGACTCCATCAAAGGCCGGCTTATCGCCTGAATGCGCGCTGCTTTTCGGGTTAGCTGGTAGACCCGTTCTATGGCATCGGACGCTCGATCGGATTCGCGCTTTTCCATTGTGTAAGCTTTGACATGCCTCGCTCCTTGGAATGTCTCATCTAGTAAAGTTGTAAGATCTCCAGTTTCTATCTGCGTATTACGGGAAATTTTCCTAATTCGTTTGCCGATCTTTACGATGGGATAAAGTGCCAGCGGAAAAACTATTATTGTGAGAAGCGCCAGCGACCAGTTGTGAAAGACCAAGATCATCAACAAAAAAATCACAAGCAGCGAATCTTTGATCAGTCCGGTAAGCGCCTTTGCCATCGAATGGCGAAGTAAGTTCGCATCGTTGATGAATCGGGAAATAAGGATACCCACCGAATTATCGAGAAAGAATTGCAGATCGGTACGGATTACACCGCGATACATCGAGGACTGCAGGTTCGCTACCATTCGATGTCCGATAACCTCCATGTTTACAGCTTCGAAGTAGCCGGCCAGTCCGGAGATGATCGCGAGTCCGATTATAGCGCCGGGGAGAAGGTAAAGCATTGTCCGGTCCCGGGCTATCAGGACTTGGTCAACCACGTCTTTCAATAGGTAGATCATGCTCGCTGAGGTACCCGCAACCAGCAACATGCAGAGAAATGTTAAGAGTATACGCTTGTGTTGGGGCCATAGTTGTTCGCGAACAAGCCGGTTGACCAGCGTCTTAGAAGTCTCATGCGCTTCTTCAGTCAGTTCCAACCCGGTGTCGGGCGCCTTCGCGTTATCGGCCAATGTAAAAGGTTCCATTTCTCATGGGCTCAATACCAAAAATTAGAATACCACGCCTGCCGAGGGCGGCCAATTAATTGAAAAGATGCGGGAATTTTTTTCTCGTGAATCAATTACCTGCAACTGTCATTCCGTCGATGCGAAGTGTGGGCGCATCTGTACCATCTCGAAACGCTAAATCATCCGCCGGGATCAATTTTTTGAACATGTCTTTGAGGTTGCCGGCGACGGTCATTTCAGTGACCGGGTAGGTAATTTCGCCGTTCTCAATCCAGAATCCTGATGCTCCTCGGCTGTAATCGCCCGTCACCATGTTGATACCCATGCCGATCAATTCCGTAACATAAAAACCGCGAATTATATCGGATATAAGATCGGCGGGGGAGTATCTCCCGGCTTCCATATAGAGGTTTGTGACGCCTGGTGACGGCGGAGACGCGGTACCGCGGGAGGCATTCCCCGTCGATTCAATGCCTAATTGCCGCGCTGAAGCGAGGTCGAGTACCCAAGTTTCGAGGACACCGTCTTTAGCGAGGTATTTCTTAGAATTGGCTAGGCCTTCTGCGTCGAATGGTTTGGAACGCAAACCCCGGTCCCGGTGGGGATCGTCAACGATGTTGATGCCGTCAGCAAGGACCTTCTTACCCATTTCATCCCTCAGAAAAGATGTTCCTCTAGAAATGGAAGATCCGTTAATAGCTCCGGCATAATGTCGAACTATACCGCCGGATACCCGGGGATCGTAGATCACCGGCACCTGTTGGGTTTCGACTTTACGGGCATTCAGGCGCTTTACCGCCCGTTTGCCGGCATTGCGGCCAATTTCCACCGGGTCGGCTAGATCTGCATGGTAAACCGATGACGTATAGTCGTAATCTCGTTCCATGCTTGTACCTTCACCGGCGAGTACTGAGGCAGCTAGGCTGTGGCTCGAAGTTTCGTAGCTTCGCGCAAAACCATTCGATGTCGCAATGGCGATGCGCGCCTTACTCCATGCGGTCTCAGCGCCCTCGGTGTTGGTGATTCCCGCCACTGACCGTGCAGCATCCTCCGCGCTGCAGGCTGCCTCAATAAGACTCTCATCTCTTGGTTCCTTTGCATCGTAGATTTGCAGCGTTGGTGGATCAGTGACTAGGGAGTCTGCGGTGGCAATGCCGCAATAAGGATCTTCGGGCGCTGCCTTTGCCATCGCGACGGCGCGGGCGACAACATCCTTTATCGCTCCCTCTTCGAAATCCGTAGAAGATACGATTGCCTGTTGCCTGCCGACGAAAACCCGAAGTCCAAGGTCATTGCTTTCGGAACGTTCTAATTTTTCTAGTTTTCCCAAACGACAGGATACTGAGACCGATGACGCATTAAAGACGACTGCATCGGCCGCGTCGGCGCCCTGCTTAAGAGCGTCGTCCATCAGGTTCGAGAGAAGTGAAAGTTGATCGTATGACTCTGCCATGCTGTCTACCCGTCTTTAGAGATCCATATATCCCGTCCTTCGCCGGGCAGTCCGTAATCGTTCCATTTGCGTGTAACTTCTTCTATAATTTCGTCGCTCATGCGGAGCTTTTGGCCCCATTCACGGTTCGTTTCCGAACCGATTTTCGCCGTTGCATCTATTCCCATTTTTGATCCTAAGCCTTCGACCGGTGATGCGAAATCAAGATAGTCTATAGGCGTATTCTCGATCGTCGTAACATCACGCGCGGCATCCACATTAGTGGATATTGCCCAAATTACGTCTTCCCACTTCCGCGCGTCGATGTCCTGGTCAACCACGATCACGAATTTGGTATACATGAACTGTTTTAGGTATGACCAAACGCCCATCATGATACGTTTCGCTTGGCCCGGGTATGTCTTCCGGATCGATACGACGGCGACCCGGTATGAACAGGCCTCCGGCGGAAGCCAAAAATCGACAATTTCCGGAAACTGCTGGACTAAAAGCGGGATGAAAATATCGTTTAGAGACCGTCCTAATACCGATGGCTCATCTGGCGGTCGGCCGGTGAATGTCGTCAAATAAATTGGGTCTCTGCGCATGGTGATCGCAGAGACGGTGAAAACTGGAAACGGTTCAACAGCATTATAATAACCCGTGTGATCGCCAAACGGTCCTTCCATTCCAGATTCGGTCAGAGATACGTGTCCTTCGATTACTATCTCCGCCTCTGCCGGCACCTGAAGGGGAACAGTCTTGCAGTCGACCAATGTAAGCTTTTTGCCCCGAAGCAGCCCGGCGAACTGGTACTCCGACATTGTCTCCGGAACCGGGGCGACGGCGGCGATAATGGTTGCTGGATCTACGCCGATCACGGCTGCTGCCGGCACCGAGACCAATCCTTCTCGGGCAGCATCGTCGGCGTGTTTGGCGCCACCGCGATGGGCTAGCCAGCGCATGAGGGTTGTGTCTCGGCCAGTGACCTGCATTCTATAAATACCGATATTCGTCTTTCTATCATCGCCTTGGGTAACCACGAGAGGCCAAGTAATCAGAGGTGAAGGTTCATCTGGCCAGCAGGTCTGAATTGGCAATTTCTGCAGATCAATGTCGTGGCCCGTTAAGACAATTTCTTGGCAAGGTGCGCTGGTGACCCTTTTCGGCTTCATTGCCATTACTGTCTTCAGGAGAGGAAGCATATCGATTGCTTCCTGCCATCCCCCGGGCGGTTCCGGCTGACGAAGAAAAGCCAGCTGTTCGCCGAATGCGCGGAGTTCCTCAGGCGATTTCTCTAGACCCCAGGCAACCCGTTCGACAGTACCGAATAAATTGGCCAGAACCGGTATCCGCTGAGAAGAGCCGGCGGCATTTACTACATTCTCGAAAAGCACGGCAGGGCCGTCTTCCGCAAGAAGACGGCTCTGGATTTCTGTCATTTCCAGATATGTCGAGACGGGTTCAGAAACCCGGATTAGCCGGTTTTCTTTTTCCAGTTTGACTATAAAGTCGCGAATATTGGCATAGGCCATGGTTTCGGGGTTCTGCACTAAGGTGATCTCACGGTCAAGCATCGGTGTGCCACCCCGATCGGCTCTATTCAATAAACGTATGGCGGAAGAAATGAACGATCCTGTTGCACACGCGAAATCCTATCCGTTCCCCGTTCCGGGGCGGTCGTATACTTTTTGTGATGGCCGCGTGACAGATATGCCAGACGAAGGCTTCGACAGCACGGGAAGAAGACCAGTTCTGGCAGCGGGATCAAACCAGTCACATGAGCAATTGGCCAGAAAGTTTTATCGGATTTCGGGGAATGTCGAAATACCGGTTCAGAAAGGAAGACTGCACGATTTTGACTCGGTATATGCAGCTCATTTGGCCGGTTACGGCTCGGTACCATCCACATTCTATCCCTCCCCGGGAACTGTGGTAACTACCTATTTGTTGTGGCTCGATGACGCTCAGCTGAACCGTATGCACGAGACTGAGCGAAATTATACATACGACCACCTTAACGAAATCAGAGTAGAAATAGACGGTCTAGGAGAGTTACTCCGAGAGGCCTATGCATACACCGCCAAGATCGGATGTGTTAATCATGCCGGTACGCCCATTGCCCTAAGTGAAATTTCCGCATGTGAAAGGGCATTCTCGTCAATGTCACAGCTGGAAGTTCTTGAACATATTCGAGATCGGATTGCTCCAAACGAGGACCTCGACACTTTTATCCTCTCGCAGATAGAAGATGAAGGCGTTCGCCGAGCCAGATCGGCGATCCTTTCTGAAGACGCTATAGTTGGAAATTATCCGAGGACCGTGATTCGTGAGCTTTAGGAATTACTCTAAAGCAACAGCCGGCGCCTTATCTACCTTCGCGGCACAGAATTTGAATTCGGGAATTTTCCCGAAAGGATCGAGTGCAGCGTTGGTCAACAAATTTGCGGCGGCTTCAGCATAGCAGAACGGGATAAATACTACGCCCTCCGGAACTTCCCGGTCTGCGCGGGCCTTCAATTCAATAACGCCGCGTCGGGTTTCGACCCGGATTGTGTCTCCCGGGTTAATATTCATTTGGACTAACGCCTTTGGCGAGAGGTTAGCTGTTGCTTCCGGTTCCAGAGCGTCCAAGACCCCAGCCCGTCTTGTCATACTGCCGGTATGCCAGTGTTCAAGTACCCTGCCTGTGGTCAGGATCATTGGAAATTCATCGTCGGGTACCTCGTCGGGTGGCAGTACATCGGCGGGCACAAATTTTCCGCGTCCTGTATCCGTTGGAAACCCCTCCCGAAAAATGATTTCTTGGCTGATGCCATTATTATCTAGCGGATAGGTAATAGAATCTTCTTCTTGCAGACGTTTCCAAGTTATACCTTTAAACGAGGGCATGCAGGCCGCCATTTCTTCGAAAACCTCGGCGGTTTCGGCGTATTTCCAGTTCAGTCCGATCCGGCGCGCGATTTCTTGGATGATCCATATGTCCTGTCTGGCATCGCCGGGCAACGGCAGTGCCTTGCGCCCGATTTGAACCTGACGGTTCGTATTAGTGAAGGTACCTTCCTTTTCTGGAAATGAGCTAGCGGGCAAAATGACATCCGCATGAAATGCAGTCTCCGTTAGGAAGAGGTCTTGAACGACCAGATGGTCCAGCGCAGCGAGCGCCTGTCGAGCATGACGTACATCTGGATCTGACATAGCAGGGTTCTCTCCCATAATGTACATCGCACGGATTTCCCCAGTATGGATCGCGTTCATAATTTCTACGACAGTTAGCCCCCGATTTGGATTAAGCTCGGACCCCCAGAATTCCTCAAACTGAGCATGTATGGAAGGTTCATCGACCGATACGTAATCAGGGAAAAACATTGGGATTAGACCTGCATCCGACGCCCCCTGGACGTTGTTCTGGCCACGCAAGGGGTGAAGGCCTGTTCCGGGCCGCCCCACATGTCCAGTCATTAATGCAAGGGAAATCAGACACCGAGAATTATCCGTTCCGTGCACATGTTGAGATATACCCATACCCCAAAAAATTATACCACGATCTGCTTGTGCGAATTCGCGGGCTATGGTTCTGATTGTCTCAGCATTGACCCCACAAATGTCTGCCATATTTTCGGGGGAGAATCCCCTCAGGTGTTCTCTGAGTTCATCGAAACCTTCGGTAAAACCTTTTATATAATTCTCGTCTGTCAAATCTTCTTCGACAATCGTGTGCATCATGGCGTTTAGCAATGCAACATCCGTCCCGCCCTTGAACTGGACCATATGAGTGGCATGACGGGTAAGCGACTGGCCGCGCGGATCCATAACGATCAGCTTTGCTCCGTTCTTAACTGCGTTTTTGAAGAATGTTGCCGCAACTGGATGGTTAACGGTTGGATTGGCACCTATTACAATAATTACATCTGATTTTGCGGCATCATAAAATGGTGCGGATACTGCACCAGAATTCACTGTCTCCATCAAGGCCGCCACCGAGGAGGCATGGCAGAGCCGGGTGCAATGATCGACGTTGTTAGTTCCAAAACCGGTCCGGACAAGTTTCTGGAAAAGGTACGCCTCTTCGTTCGACCCCTTAGCAGAACCTAAACCGGCAAGTCCTGACCCACCGGTTTCATTAACCACTTTTTTCAGACCACGCGCTGCAAAATCTAGCGCTTCATCCCATGTCACTTTCCGGAAATATCGCATTGGATTAGACGAATCGAATGACGCGTCAGCGTCCTTAGGAACATCATTTTTCCTGATTAGCGGGTAGGTCAAGCGATCCGGATGGTGTACGTAATCGAATCCGAAGCGACCTTTTACGCACAGTCGATTTCGGTTAGCAGGCCCATCGCGACCATCGACAAAAAGCAGCTTATCATTCTTTATATTGTATGTTAGCTGGCATCCGACACCGCAATAAGGACAGATCGATTTAACTTGTCTATCCGGTTGCACCCGCCCGTTGGGGGAAGTGACGGCAGCCGGCAACAACGCGCCAGTCGGACATGCCTGAACGCATTCTCCGCAAGCGACGCAAGTGCTATCGCCCATTGGGTCGTCGAAATCAAAAACAACTTTTGAGTCGGCGCCGCGATGGGCCATGCCGATCACATCGTTGACCTGTACATCCCGGCAAGCGCGTACGCATAGCGTACAGTTAATACAAGCATCTAGATTCACGGCCATGGCAGGATGAGAAAGGTCGGCGTCGAGCCTCCTTTTTGCCGGGAAGCGAGATGATCCGACATCCAGTATTTTAGCCCATCGCCAGAACTTAGACCCTTCATCATGTGCCTTTTCGGGCGACGGTTGATCAGCGATTAGGAGTTCGAAAACAATTTTTCGCGCGGACACTGCACGTTCAGTTGCAGTTTTGACCACCATTCCCTCTAACGGCTGACGGATGCATGAGGCAGCAAGCACCCGTTCGTCATTGATTTCGACCATGCAGGCGCGGCAATTGCCGTCCGCGCGGTAACCGGGTTCCGGCGAATAACACAAATGTGGAATTTCTGTTCCGTAGCGTTGGGCCGCCTGCCAAATGGACTCACCCGGTTCGGCCCATACCTCTTGGCCATCGAGTGAGAATTTGATGTTCTCCGCAGATCCGTCAAGCGGCATGGTCTTTTCCTTAGCCTATGTCACGTCTTCAGGAAAATAACGGAAGACCGAGAGAAGGCCGTTTGGCGCCGCCTGACCGAGGCCGCAGATCGAAGCATCTATCATCACTTTGCTCAATTCCTCCAGAAGCGGGCGGTCCCAGTGGCTTGATTCCATTAGTTTAACTGATTTTTCGCAACCCGAGCGGCAGGGTGTACATTGGCCGCAGGACTCGTGCTCGAAGAACCTCATCAGGTTTAATGCGGCGCCGGCGGCACTGTCCTGATCTGATAATACTATCACTGCTGCTGAGCCGATAAGACATCCGTGTTCCTCTAACGTTCCGAAATCTAATGGAAGATCATCTTTGGCGGCTGGCAAAATACCGCCCGACGCACCTCCCGGAAGATACCCTTTGAAAGTGTGACCTTCAGACATACCACCGCAATATTCGGCAATCAGTTCGCGGATTGTTATACCTGCGTCTGCGATCTTGACGCCGGGTTTGCGAACACGGCCTGAAACCGAGAAAGTTCTGAGTCCTTTGCTACCGTTTCGTCCATGCTCTGAGAACCATTCTGGTCCCCTATCCAGTATGTCTCTGATCCAGAAGAGGGTCTCGATGTTGTTGATGAGAGTTGGTTTTCTGAATAGTCCAACTTCGGCGGCAAAGGGCGGCTTATGGCGGGGGATACCTCTTTTTCCTTCAATGCTCTCGAGCATCGCAGATTCTTCGCCGCAAATATAAGCACCGGCTCCCCGTCGAAGATGTACAATTCCCGGTTTCAGTAGGCCGGATTTTTCAAGTTGCGCAATCGTTTCCGCCAGTATAGCCCGTCCTGCAGGATATTCATCGCGAAGATAGATGTAACATGCCTCTGCTTCCACAACCCACATCCCGATTAGGAGCCCTTCCAAGAAGCGGTGCGGGTCTTTCTCGATAAAATACCGATCCTTGAAGGTACCCGGTTCGCCCTCGTCGCCGTTTACCGCCATCAGGCGGGGCCCCGAAAACTCGCGGACGATTCTCCATTTTCGGCCAGTCGGGAAGCCGGCACCTCCGAGTCCTCTTAGTTCTGAATCTTCTAACGAAACAATTACCTCTTCACGCGATACTAAACCGGAATAACAACGCCTTAGTGTCTTATAGCCGTCGTTTCGTACATATGTCTCGTAATCGATATATCTTGGGATCGTCGGGTTAAGTGAGCGGTCGGAGATGGCCCTCTGGATTTTTTTTTGCGTAGCGTGAAAAATCTGGTTCTGGCCAACGGCAACAGTAGGCGCACGGTCACAAGCACCCATACACGGCGCAGAAAGAACGCGCACATTTTTGCCCAGAGTGCTCTTGAGCTCGGTTTTTAGATCCTTTGCACCCCACATTTCGCAGGTTAAAGAGTCGCATACCCGAATGGTAATTTCGGGTGGTGGCATCCGGTCATCTTCTAGAACATCAAAGTGGTGGTAGAATGTAGCCGTTTCGTAAATTTCCGTGAGTGACAGACTGAACTCGTCCGCCAGCGCTACCAAGTGGTGCCGGTTAAGGCACTTGTACCGATCCTGAATTAGATGCAGAGCTTCTATCAAAAGATCTCGGGAGCGCGGCATATCGCCCAGCAATTCAAACACCTCTGACGCTGCTCCAAAAGAGAGTTGCCTGCCTTTAGGCGTAGCTGATCCTTTAGCACCTCGGCCTGGGTTACGAAATTTGACGATCTCAGGTCTTTTTTCAGTCATCTATTTCTGTTTCGTTGACCGCTTTGAGATCGATAACATCGGCATTGATTAGATATTTTCCAACATTTTCAAAGTTCACCGTTATCCGCGAGCCGTCTACTGACTGAACCTGACCAAGGCCCCATTCATGCTCGGTTGGATGCAGGACATAAGTTCCGGGTACTATATCGTGGTTCATACACCAAGCCTTTGATTTAGTGAGGGCAATTTACATGAAATTTGGGTTTCGTTAAGACCGAGTCGTATGACATGAATATGAAGATCACAATCGTTAATAGCGTCTTAGGTCTTCGCTCGCGGACTAGGAGGTCACGCATGGAAAGGAATTATGGCGTGCCACACTACAGTATATGAGCGCCGGCCTCTTTGAAGATTTTACGGTAACTCAAAATGGTGGAAACATACTTAGATACGAATCCTACGTGTTTGTTATGCTAATTGGTCGCGTTGTGTTTTTTCGCGGCGCTCGTGCCTTTCCTGTGCCTCTATGCCGAGTGTTGCGATTGGACGCGCTTCCAGTCGTTTGATTCCGATCGGGTCGCCGGTCTCGCTACAATATCCGAAACTACCCGTCTCGACCCGCTGCAGGGCTTCGTCGATTTTCTGCACAAGTTTACGCGCACGGTCACGGGTGCGAAGTTCTATAGACCTGTCACTCTCGGCGGTGGCCCTGTCGGACTGATCCGCAGACTTAGATTCCTGCTCCTGCAGATTCTGAAGTGTCTGATCGGCGTCCCGCAATAGTCCATTTTTCCATGAAACGAGTTTCTGCCTAAAGTATTCCAACATAACTTCGTTCATAAATGGTTCTTTTTCGGTCGGCCGATAATCAGGAGGAACCGTTGATGTCATCTTCGCCGAAACCCTATAAACTGGGGGGGAGTATATGTTTGGCGCCAACGTATAGGCAAGCATTCAGAGTAATTTGAACCCAGCGATCTACGGGCTGAGAAGGCATAGGTGCTAGCTAATGCCTATGCTAGCGCTGATTTTGGAACTTCGCGACGGTATTTTAATCCGAGGGATCAGACATTCTAGGCTAAAGTGTGCTATTACGCATATCAAACCGTCAATTGCGAGAGGGTAAAATGTCCGAGCCCTATGTAGCCGTAAGACAATCCTGTGTCCTAGGCGAATCGCCGATATGGTCCGAAGTCGAGCAGGCGCTTTATTGGGTCGACATCCGTAACCCGATGATATTCCGTTGGTATCCAGAATCTAAGGCCCTGCAGAGTTGGCGTGTTCAGACCGAGATCGGTTCGATTGGCTTTGCCGGCGACGGACGACTGATCGCTGGAACTCGGATGGGTTTTGCCTTCATAAATTTGGCGGACGGAGAGTTTCATTTGCTTGAAGATCCGGAGGGCGAAGGCCGTATGAACGCGGTTCGTATGAATGATGGCAAAGTTGATCGAAGTGGCCGTTTCTGGTGTGGTTCTATGGAAGATCCTGGGTATGGTGAGGTTGCATCTCTGTATAGATTCGATACTGACCACACAGTCCATCGTATGGAGGGTCCTGTGTGCATATCTAATGCAATCTGTTGGAGCCCCGATAACAGAACGATGTATTTCGCAGATTCCCTGAAGCGAAAAGTCTGGTCGTACGATTTTGACGCTTCGACCGGTACAATCGAGAATCGGAGAGACTTTATACAAGTGCAAGAGGGCGACGGGGTTCCTGACGGCGCCACCGTAGACTCCGAGGGATTTGTTTGGGTAGCACATATGCGAGCCGGTCAGGTAAAGCGGTACGATCCAGATGGCAGAATCGAGCGGGAAATCTCTTTTCCTGCATCGATGACTTCCTGCCCGGCTTTTGGTGGACCCGACATGTCGACACTGTATGTTACGACCGCTTCGTCTCGGTTTGAGGTGGAGGATTTTGAGCGAGAACCAGACGCCGGTTCTCTTTTTGCAGTTGAGACAGATGTGCGGGGTATACCTGAACCGGTGTTCGGCGCTTGAAAGTTCCTATTTATATCTGACTAACCTAGACCGCCGTGCGGCATTGGTGTAGCTCCATTACCGGAGGATAAAATGACTCAATCAGAAATCCGTCCCCGCCGCAGCCTTCTATTTGTGCCGGGCCTCAGGCCGGACCGTTTTTCTAAAGCGCTGGACAGCGGCGCTGATATCGTGTGCATCGATATCGAGGATGCGGTGCCTCTGCCGCGGAAAGAGGAAGCCAGAGGTCTGACGTTTCCGCTATTTGCCACTGACGGTCCGGCAAATGTGGAAACCATGGTTCGTGTTAACCCTATTTCGACACCAGATGGGCTCCGAGATATTTTGGCACTACTAGAAGCGGAGAAACCACCAAAAGCCCTGATGCTTGCCAAGCCAGGGTCGGCTGCAGAAATAAGATTGTATGATGAACTTCTGCAGGGCAGTTGCTCAGATATCCGGTTCCATGTGATTATAGAATCGACAGAGGGGCTCGCGAACGTTATGGAGATTGCCGATGCATCTTCCCGAATAGAATCGCTTCTTTTCGGTGCAGTCGATATGTCCGCCGACCTCCGTGCCGCTAAAACATGGGAAACGATGCTTTATGCCCGATCCCGCGTTGTTCATGCAGCGGCTCGGTTTGATCTCGACTTATTGGATGTTCCATACCTAAATCTCGATGATCAAAATGGATTGGAGGAAGAAGCGAAAATGTCGGCCGCATTGGGATTCACTGGCAAGGCTTCCATCCATCCCAAACAGATTCCTATCATTAATTCGGTCTTCTCGCCCACGCCGGCGCTTGTCGATCGTGCCCGAAGAATTCTCGAGGAGTTCGAAAGTGACGAGACTGGTTTAGTCGTCGTGGACGGCGAACTAATTGAGCGGCCTGTTATCCGTTCTATGCAGCGAGTGGTTGTGATTGCGGACTATCTTGATGGCAAACACTAGCCTTCTGTTTCAATCAGACATTTTAAGAAATCTTGATACTAGGTCGGAGATTCGGAGGCTAGCTTTCTGAGAAGACCACCCTCTTGTGTCAGTAAAATGGCAAGCGGGGCTGGAAGGCTTTGGCCAGTGTGCCTACACTGATCGAATACGGGAGGTGGAAAGATGGCGAAGCGCCTCAAAAAAGACCCAGTGCCCGATCTCGAAGAATTTCGGCTACGGCATTTTGTAGACCGGATGATCGACGAAGGTGAAATCGACGTTGTGTCTGAGTCGATAGATCTTGCCGACGTAGCTTCTCGCATGGACGGGAATCAGAAAGCTGTGTTTTTTAGTCAGGTTGGGCCGGAGAAAGCTGAGATAGTTGGCGGTGTCACCGGTGGGCGTCGTCGGATAGCAAAGGCGCTTGGTGTCGCATCCGAAGCCCTTTTGCCGGAAGTAAATCACCGCCTCGAGGTACCGAGAGATGTCGTGGAAATCGACAGTGACGATGCGCCGGTCCATGAAATTATTATCACAGGTGAAGACGTCGATCTCACCGCTTTGCCGGTCCATTTGCAACACGAATTAGATGGTGCACCTTATATATCGGCATCGGTAGACTATGTAATAAACCCTGAAACTGGCTGGACCAATACAGGCGTGCGTCGCTTGATGCTCCGCGGGAAGTCCGAAACCGGTATTGACCTTGTTGCTCCATCGGATCTGAGGGCGATATACGAAAACTGCGTGTCTAACGGAGATTGTCTGCCAATAGCCTTTACCGTTGGCGCGCATCCCTGTGACCATCTTGCGGCCGTGATGCGGTTGCCGGTGGATGAGCTTTCCCTAGTCGCAAGACTACGCGGTAGAACATTACCTGTAGTCAAATGCTTAACAAATGATATCCGGGTTCCTGCTGACGCCGAGTATGTTATTGAAGGATATCTTGATGAGCGCGGGTATGCGGAGCTGGAAGGGCCGTACGGCGAGTTTCTGGGATATTACGGGGTAGTAAAAAGAAATCCGGTATTTCATTGTACTGCGATCACACGGCGTAAAGATGCTCTTTTTCAGACTTCCACCATTTCCGGTGACCACATTGGTTGGACCGACACCGCGCAGCTAAACGCTATCCGCGCTGAGGTGACGGTCTGGCGAGCCCTGCAGACAGCTGTTCGCGAACCCGTTTGCGTTAACATCACGACGGCCTCGGGCGGTAGCTTCAACGTTAGGGTGGCGCTAAGACAACGCATACCCGGGGAAGCGCGAAACGCCATTGCTGCGGTTATGGGATCCTTGTCTAACTCGAAGCACGTATTCATTGTCGACCCGGATATCGACATATTCGACGATGCGCAGATGGACTGGGCGCTTGCGACACGTTTCCAAGCCAATCGCGACTTGGTCGTTGAATCCGGCTTTCGCACACTGCCGCTCGATCCTTCGCTTGGCGGCAGTCTTGTCGGTTCAAAAGCCGGGTTTGATTTGACCTTGCCTGTAGGGGAAAGAACACTCGAACATACCGTCCCTAAGACTGCTATTACCGGCGAGAAAACCCATGATAATCTGGAGTGTGCGTTGGCAGATGGCCCGAAATCTTTCGGCGAAATAATGGTTGCCGTGGGATCTCGAGATGGGAGAGAAATCGTTCGTACACTCGACAAACTCCGTAGAAACGGACGGCTCGACCGTAGTGATGACGGTCGATACGTCCTATCCGACGAATGAAATTGGGACAGCCGAATGGGATCGGCGCGCCAGCGAGACGGCGCGAAGATGATCGACTTCTTCGTGGGGCAGGTTCCTACAGTGACGACTTCAATCTTGCTGACCAGCTTTTTGTCGTAATGGTCAGGTCGCCCCACGCACACGCCAAGATCAGCCGTGTCGATACCAGCGCCGCCAGCGAAGTTAGTGGCGTGAGCGCTGTTTTGACCGGCGCAGACTACTTGGCGGATGATATTGGTGATATTGGACATACGGCAAATCCAGCCGATGCCGTAAATTGGCAGCGCCCCGCATTCGTTAACCGCGACGGCTCTGTTCCCTTTGATCGGGCACAACCAACGATCGTGCGCGATAGGGTAAGGCATGTTGGTGAAATTGTTGCTGCAGTCGTTGCGGAAACGGAGGCTATTGCGCTTAACGCTGCCGATTTTATTGAAATCAGTTATGAGCCTTTGCCAGTTGTCACCAATGCAATGGATGCACTCCAGACCGGGGCTCCGGATATTTGGGCTGACTGTCCCGGAAACGTTCCCCTTGACGCCGAGTTAGGTGACGCGGATGCAACGGAGGAAGCATTTGCGGTCGCTCAGCATGTTGTGACGGCAAGATTCTATAACAATCGAGTTATCAACTGTCAGATGGAGCCACGTGCGGCACTGGGTTTCTGGGATTCTAATGCCGAAAAAATGACGCTTCATGCAGGTGGGCAGGGAGTGCATCGCCATAAGATGATACTAGGTGAGATATTCGGTCTGGAACCGATGCAGGTCCGTGTTATTTCTCGTGATGTGGGTGGCGGGTTCGGCCCTCGCAATATGATGTATCCAGAATTCGTGATCGTGTGCTGGGCATCTAAGAAGATGGGTCGTCCGGTCAAGTGGCGGAGCGATCGGTCGGAAGCTTTTGTGACGGACTATCAGGCCCGTGACCTTTATTCCGACGCAGCCCTTGCGCTAGATGCGCAGGGAAACTTTTTGGCTATCCGGGCCGACCTAGTCGGCAATGTCGGCGCTCACACAGTATCCTTTGTGCCTTTGTCCAATGGCCCTCGGCTGTTGCCTTCGGTATATCGGGTGGGAGCGAGTTATGCCCGTATCCGCGGCGTCCTTACCAACACAGTTCCGACGGGTCCTTATCGTGGGGCGGGTAGACCTGAGGCGATGCACACTATTGAACGTCTGATCGACATTGCAGCCGAAAAAATCGGTATCGACCGGATCGATTTGCGACGGCGGAATCTTATTGCAGCTAACGAGCTGCCAGCATCTAACGCCATGGGAACCACCTACGATTGCGGCGAATTTGAGGTCTGTATGGATAAGGCCCTCCAGGCCGCCGATTGGGATGGTTTCGCGGAACGGCGGGCCCAGTCCGCCAGTCGCGGAATGCTTCGCGGAATTGGGTACTCCTCTTATATTCAGGCGCCGGTGGGTGCGCCGATAGAATATGGCAAAGTTATCATCCGGGGTGACAAAGCCGTGGAAGTACTTATTGGTACCCAATCCAGCGGGCAGGCACATGAAACAGTATTTCCTCAAGTAGTGGCTGAAATATTAGGTGTGTCTGATGAGGACGTCAGAATTGTAACTGGTGACTCGGATTTGGTGCCACTTGGGGGCGGATCGCACTCGGACCGATCGATGAGACTTGGAGGTATAGTTATTCGAGAGGCGTCAAAAAAGGTAATTGAGATTGGCCGCGACCGGGCGGCTGAGCTACTTGAAGCGGCGGTAGAGGATGTTTCTTTTTCGCAGGGGTTTTTCCACATCACAGGAACCGATAAAAGCGTCGGTTTATTCGACGTGGCGGCGCGGGCTGAGAACGGTTCGATAGCGGCGGACCATCTTTTTAGAGGTCGTTCTATGGCGTATCCAAATGGTGCGGCTGTATCCGAAATCGAGATTGATCGCGCAACAGGACAACTAATTGTCATTGCTCACACCACGGTAGACGACCCTGGTAAGGCGATAAACCCGTTAATTTTGACAGGCCAAGCCCACGGTTCCATCGTACAGGGGATCGGGCAGGCGCTTGTTGAAAACGGCGTTTACGACCCCGATACGGGACAGCTGATCGCGGGCTCTTTTATGGACTACGGCTTGTTGCGTGCGAAAGACGTACCGAACTTCAATACAATGCTGCACGAGGTCCCGACAGCTAATAATCCGTTGGGTGTGAAGGGTGGTGGAGAGGGTGCCACAGTATCGGCTACCGCAGCCTTTGTTAACGCTGTGTGCGATGCGATCAAATATAGCGGGGTACGGGATCTGGATATGCCGATAACTCCGGAGAAGGTTTGGTGCGCCTTAAACCATCGGAATATTTCATAGTCGTTTATTTTGCCTCCAAAATAGCCCCAATGTCTCAAATGTCGCACCGGTGTTAAAGCCGGTATATGATTAGAGAATAATATAATTGTACCTAAGTGGGAGTTTCAAAATGACGCAACTGAAAGGTAAAACCGCTATCGTCACCGGCGCTGCGCAGGGGATAGGCGCGGTTTACGCGGGGGCGTTAGCTGCGGAGGGTGCTAAGGTCTGCCTGTCCGACATCCTCGATACAACAGATGCCGTTAGGGCGATCGAGGAGAAAGGAGGTGAGGCGATGGGGATGAAGGTCGATGTGACCGATATGGCTGCGTGTGAAGTAATGGTGTCGGAAACTCTGTCCGCGTTCGGGACGACTGATATTCTCGTCACTAACGCAGCTTTATTCGCTGCGTTGGAACGGCGCAGTTTTCTTGAGATCGATGGAGACGAGTGGGATAAAGTGATGGCTATTAATACCCGTGGCATGTTTAATTGTATTAAAGCCGCCGCGCCAGAAATGAAAAAAAAAGGCTATGGCAAGATCATCAATATTTCTTCAACCACAATTTATTCCGGCGTGCCGTTGATGCTTCACTATGTAGCTTCAAAGGGGGCGGTCGACGCAATGACTAAGGCGTTAGCTCGCGAGCTAGGTGGTGACGGAATCACAGTGAATTCGATAGCCCCGGGGCTGACGATGAGTGACCAGATTGAGGCCCAGCGAAATAAGCTAGAATTCTATGTAAATCTGAGTTTAAACGGTCGGTGTGTAAAACGAGAGCAAACGCCAGATGATCTATTGGGTGCGTTGATTTATTTGGCGTCGCCCGCGTCTGATTTTGTAACCGGCCAAGCCATCGTGGTCGATGGTGGTATGATCATGCATTAGGGTGGGTGGTGATGTCCGATTATTTCGTAAGGAACGCCTGGTATGCGGCCTGTTGGGGCAGCGATCTCGAGTTTGGAATTCCGCTCGGTAAGACCGTCTTGGGCGAACAAATCGTTATATGGCGCGACTCTGATGGGGCGGCTGTTGCGCTGGAGGATCGTTGCTGTCATCGGCATCTTCCACTGTCTTTAGGGCGGGTGACGGGCGATACCTTGCAGTGTGGTTATCATGGGCTCGAATTTGACAGGTCAGGTATTTGCGTCAACGTGCCGGGCCAGAGTCGTGTGCCACCGGGTGCGCAGATCCGCTCCTATCCTGTTCGGGAGCGCCATGCTTTGATCTGGATTTGGTGTGGAGACCCTGTGCGTGCAGATGACGATGATATTCCTGACTTGTTTTGGCTTGACCACCCAGACTGGGTGCAAACCGGTGGTCACCTTCATATGAAGGCAGACTACCGGCTTCTGATCGACAACCTGCTCGATCTGACCCATGTAAGTTATGTGCACAAGGACACTATCGCTGGTGATCCCAAAGAGGCCTTGGTTCCCGTTAAGACCACTCGCGAGGGAAAGAGTATCCGAGTCGAGCGCTGGATGCTTGGGTTCACGGCGCCCCCTATGTACAACGAAGCCCGCAAGTTCAATGGGGAAGTTGACCGCTGGCAACTCATCAAGTGGCAAGCGCCTTCAACAGTAACTTTGGATATCGGATGCGCCGATGCTGGAACTGGCGCACCCGAAGGTGATAGATCTATGGGTATTTCAATGTGGTCAAACCATATTATCACTCCAGAAACACAAACGACGACCCATTATCACTGGGCCTTCGCTCGCAACTACAAACTCGATGACGATGCTGTCTCCCAAGTTCTTGCTGAGGGCGGGTTACAAACATTCAAGGAGGATGTCGTAGTTCTGGAACGACAACAGCAGGCGCTAGCAGAGATGGGCGACCGTCCAGTCGTGGATATTAATATCGATAACGCACCCTTGCAGTTCCGGAATATTCTCCGAGAAATGATCGCTGCTGACCAGGAGCCCAAGGCGCCGTGAGCAACATGGTACTCATAGATACGACCAAGTTCTATCAGCTTAAACACGCGCTTTTTTTCAGCGTGAACCGGTTGGCTGTTTCAACGTGGGCTGAAATATTGCCCAAGCAATCGGATTCGTGGTGGGAGCAGGTAGGAGATTTGAGATGGCCGCATAGTAAAGGGAAAGTCTAATGGACAAAATTACAAAATTATCTGTACCGGGAGTGCCGGAACCAAACGGTAACATTTATAGTAACTGTCTCAAGGTCGGTAACCAGTTGATCTTGTCCGGAATGATAGCAAGCGATACTAACGGCGACGTTTACCACCAATCTGTAGATTGCTTCCAGAAGATTAAGTCTCTTATCGAAGCAGCGGGTGGGCGTATCGAGGATGTCGCTAAACTCAATATTTATCTTACGGACATGGATAACCGGCCGGGCTTCGGTAGAGCTCGCAGCGAATTTTTCTCCGGCAGAATGCCGTGTTCAACACTCGTTGCGATTTCCGCGCTGGCGTCACCAGATGCATTGGTCGAGATTGAGGCCACCGCGTTTCTTGGCGCGGGGACCTGAAAAACCGATTTCTTTAAGCGGTGATCTGAGATTGCTGACTCAGGTGGTAGCTTGCTCCCGTTTCCATTCTTCGCAAAGGGCGTTCCGATCCATTTTGCCGCGCTCGGTCTTTGGCAATGTTTTACGGAAGATTACTTGATATGGAATCTTGAACTCAGCGAGCAAATGGCTGCAGTGGTCTAGAACATTTTCAGGCGTGATCCGGGAACTTTCTTTAGGCTGGATATAGACAATCACCTGCTCCCCATAGGTCACATCTGGTACACCTACTGTGGCGACGTCCGCGACGGCGGGCATCTGTAAGATAACATTGTCAATTTCAAGGGGTGAAATATTTACGCCACCCCGAATGATAAGGTCCTTTTCACGTCCGGTTACGAATAGAAACCCATCTTTGTCTATGAACCCGAGGTCGCCAGTAAGTGCTGAACGCTCAGAATTGATTCGAATAGATCCGTCTTCGTCTAAATACCGGTATTTTCCTGCAGGGTTTCCGTTCAGTTGGATTGCACCGATTTCGTCTCGTGGTAGTTCATTCCCCTCCGGATTTACTATAGTGACTTTCTGGTAGTCGACCGGGCGCCCAACAGACCCCAGTTTGCGCGACTTTTCATTGCTTCCTGCTATCCAGCCGACTTCGCTGGCGCCATATCCCTGACAGACATGGATGCCGAAAGTCTCTTCGAAGCGCTGCCATTCCGATACTAGTAGAGGAGCCGAGCTGGACGTGATAAATCGCAGGCTATGCGCCGCGCCTTTGCCGCGGTGTCCTTCTCGATTGACTAACATGTTTATGATTGTTGGGTTTCCCGCGGCAACCGTGATCTTGTGTTCGTTTACCCACGTGAAGAAGCGGCTGACTGAAAATTTCCTTGCTAGAAACAGGGTTGCTCCCTTAGCAATGAATCCAATCGCCGACAGGACCTGTGCGGACATCCAATTCATAGATCGGTAATCAAGAATACGGTCCTCGGACGTGATGCCAAAGGCATCCGAGATTGGCATGGTGTTATCGAATAATTCCGCATAAGAGCAGACCACGCCCTTTGGCGTGGAGGAGGTGCCAGAGGTATAAAAAATTGATATGTCGTCTGTCCTTGATGCCACGGGCCAGTCGCCAACTGTGTCTTCAAAATTTGCGAGTTCGGCGAATATACCGGTGCCACCCTCCGGCATCCATTCGCCGAGAGATCGCCAATCTCCGCCGACTTTTGCCTGAATTCCCTGTAGCGCCGGAATGTCCGTTTCCTCGATTACTAGAGGGGCATTTACAGCTTTTAGAATACTCTCGAAATAACGCGCATTCATCTCGACATGAATGGTGCAGATCGTGCACCCATAGGCCAATGATGCTAGATAAATGATGAGATGCTCGATTGAGTTGTTTGATAGAAGGGCGACACGGTCATTCGCTTCGATATTACGAGCTCTAAAGTAATGCCCGATTTGGTTCGCAATTCGGAACAGCTCTCCGTGTGAGATTTGCTTCTGTTGGTCCAGCGAACAAATCGCGATCTTATCCGGCGTTTCCCTGGCGTTACGCTCCAGCCATGATAAGAAAGTCGGTTGTGTGATTTTTGTTTCCGCCATTGGCCCGTTTTAACCAGCTAGAAATCCGTTGGTAATGATAGTTTTTGTTGTTGGAGGTCCATTTTATATCGGACGCGACCTTAGCAGATCGCCGACATGCGGCAACCATCAGACAGCGTCAACGGTCATCAAATTTTTTTTGGTAAAAGGTCTTGATCTTAACTTTGATTTAACATACTATCCAAATAGTCAGTATTATTTTAGTAAGTAGGGATCCATGGGTCCAATGGGTTTTGGAAATCCCGCAAAGGCAGGATGACATCGGAGGTAATATGTCGACCGAATCTTCACCAGTGATCGAGGCCGGCGAGCCGCGTATCGACTTTCGGACGAGCCCAGACCAATACAAACATTGGAAACTGACGATTGATGGCCGGGTGGCGCGTTTAGCGCTCGATGTTGATGAGAATGCGACGCTCGTTCCGGGTTATGAACTGAAGCTAAATTCCTATGATCTTGGCGTAGACATCGAACTCCATGATGCTTTACAGAGAATACGATTTGAGCATCCGCAGGTTGGCGCTGTCATAATGACCTCCGACAAAGACCGGGTTTTTTGTGCTGGCGCAAACATCAGGATGCTGTCCCAGTCGACTCATGCCCATAAAGTAAATTTCTGCAAATTTACCAATGAAACTCGTAACGGTATAGAAGACACCACTCAGCATTCCGGAATTAGATTTCTTGCCGCCGTCAACGGCGCATGTGCTGGGGGCGGATATGAGCTTGCGCTTGCCTGTGACCATATAATGCTCATTGATGACGGTTCCTCCACAATATCGCTACCCGAGCTACCTCTGCTTGCCGTTTTACCCGGGACTGGAGGCCTAACTAGGCTTGTTGACAAGCGTAAGGTCCGCCATGATCGGGCGGATTACTTTTGTACAACCTCGGAGGGTATCCGCGGGAAACGGGCAACCGATTGGGGTCTAGTCGATGAGGTTGTTCCGCGTTCGAAATTCAATGACGCCGTGGCCGAACGTGCAGCGGAGTTTGCGGCAGATAGTGATAGGCCAACGGATACAAGAGGGATCAATCTAACACCGCTTAATCGAGAGATCGATGACAACCGAATCGTTTACGATACTCTGGCGGTTGATATCGACCGAGAGCTTGCAACGGCTACAATCACGATTTCCTCGCCCACGGAAGTGCCGCCGAGCGATGTCGAAGGTGTCGAGTTACAAGGGGCTAAGTTTTGGCCTTTCGCTATGTGCCGTGATCTTGAGGACGCTATCATGGAACTTCGCGTAAACGAGCAGGCAATCGGTACTTGGATATTCAAGACTGAGGGCCACTCAGAAAATGTGAAAGCTGCAGACAGAGTTCTTATAGAAAACGCTGATCATTGGTTGATCCGCGAAATCACCTTATTTATGAAACGAACATTTAAGCGGGTCGATGTGTCCTCCCGTTCAATCATCACGCTCATCGAGCCCGGTAGCTGCTTTACAGGCACCCTATTAGAACTGGTGCTTGCTGCTGACCGGTCTTATATGCTGGATGGGTCCTTTGAGGGATCTAACGTCCCCGAAGCCACACTCATTCTTACAGAAATGAACTTTGGGTCACTTGAGATGCCCAATGGGTTGAGTCGGCTAGAGCATAGATTTCTCAGCGACCCAGCTCAGGCCGATAATATTAAATCGGAAGTAGGAAAAGACATTGTAGCTTTGGATGCTGAAGAACTTGGATTGGTCACATTCGCTCCAGACGATATCGACTGGGAGGATGAAGTTCGCATAGCAATTGAAGAACGGGCGAGTTTCTCGCCAGATGCTTTGACGGGAATGGAGGCAAGCCTCAGATTCGCTGGTCCTGAAACGCTAGAAACTAAGATTTTTGGCCGGCTTTCGGCCTGGCAAAATTGGATTTTCCAGAGACCAAATGCCGTTGGCGAAGATGGTGCCCTGCAGGTCTACGGATCTGGGCAAAAGGCCGAATATAACAAACAACGGGTCTGAACCTATGCGTGTTCTATCTCTCCGGTACCATTCTACTTATTGAGGACTTAAATATGTCGTCCATAAATTACAATGAACGCATCCCCAACAACGTTGATCTAAGCGAAAACCGCCGATTGCAAAGGGCGCTCGAATCTTGGCTTCCTAACTATTTGAGTTGGTGGGATGAACTCGGACCAGAAGGAACTCAGGGCTACGATGTTTATCTGCGGACGGCAGTGGATGTGAGCGCGAATGGTTGGGCGAACTTTGACTATGTGAAAATGCCAGAATATCGATGGGGCATTTTTCTCAACGAACCTATACCAGATCGCAAAATTGGTTTTGGCGACCACAAAGGTGAACCTGTGTGGCAGGAAGTCCCAGGTGAGTATAGGTCAACGCTGCGGCGTCTTATCGTTACCCAGGGAGATACGGAACCGGCATCGGTTGAACAACAACGTATACTCGGACAAACGGCTCCATCGCTTTATGATCTGCGTAACCTTTTCCAGATTAATGTGGAGGAGGGAAGACACCTATGGGCAATGGTTTACTTGCTCCACGCCCATTTTGGTAGGGATGGTCGCGAGGAAGCAGAGATGATGCTCGAGCGACACTCGGGGGATCCTGATAAGCCCCGTATCCTTGGGGCGTTTAATGAGCCTACCCCGGAATGGCTCTCAATGTTCATGTTTGCGTTTTTCACCGACCGAGACGGTAAATATCAGCTTGCATCCCTAGCGGAGGGTGGTTTCGATCCATTAGCACGGACTTGTCAGTTTATGCTTACGGAGGAAGCGCATCATATGTTTGTCGGGGAGTCCGGTGTAATGCGTATCGTCAAACGGACGAGTGAGGTGATGGAAGAACTGGGTACCGACGATCCCGAGCGTATCCGCCAAGCCGGCGCGATTGATTTACCCACTATGCAAAGGTGGATCAATTTCCATTATTCGGTATCGGTCGATCTTTTCGGCCAGGAGTTATCTACGAACGCAGCAAATTATTATACTCAGGGACTAAAGGGTCGTTTCCATGAGGGCAAAATTGAGGACGACCATCGTCTGATCGATTACTGCTATCCAGTGCTGATGCTTCGGGGCAATAAGATCGTGGAAGAACAACATCCAGCACTAACCTCAGTAAATGAAAAGCTCCGCCAAGATTATATTGATGATTGCCAACGTGGGATGACCCGCTGGAATAAAGTTATCGAAAAGCACGGGCACGATTTTAAGTTTCAATTACCCCACCGGGGCTTCCACCGTGCTATTGGTAATTTTGCCGAAGTGAAGGTTTCGCCCGATGGCAAGGTAATCTCAGACGCAGAATGGAGTACGAATAAATCTGATTGGCTGCCGACGGACAGTGATCGGGAGTTTGTAAAAGCGCTTATGAAACCCTGTTATGAGCCGGGTAAGATAGCCAGCTGGATTGCGCCTCCGGCCAAAGGTATCCACGGAAATCCGTTCGAATACGAATACGTAAAATTCCATTGATGAAGATAAGGGCTGATTTTAGCCCGCCCTTCTTCCATCTGTCGCCGGGTAGCGGTAGAAACAAGCCATAAAGACTGGCTAAAAGGCCAGAAAAGATGGTTAGGGGGTTAACAATGGAGACCAATACGGTTCATATCGACCGCTCCGGTGATGCGCCGGTGTTTAATTTTTCTGAATCGTTTAACGTTGCAGTCCATATGATTGATCGTCATCTGGATGAGGGGCGTGCGGACCGACTTGCCTATATTACGGATAAAGAGCAGGTCACCTACAGACAACTAGCAGAGCGGGTAAGTCGCTGCGGCAATGCCTTGCTTGCAGCCGGCCTGCACCCGCGTCAGCGTATGCTAATGATCGTCAAAGACTGTCCAGAATTCGTGTACCTATATTATGGTGCGATCAAATCCGGCATCGTTCCCGTGCCTATTAATACCCTGCTGCGGGCAAAAGATTACCAGTACATGATTGAGGATTCTGAGTGTGAGGCATTGGTCTATTCTCCAGAATTCTCTGACGAAGTTGAAGCAGCCTTGGCTGCGGCTTCCCGCAATCCGACGTTTTTGGCCAAGACGGAAGGTGATAGCGGGATAAAGGAGATGATGGATGCGGCTAGTATAGACTTGGCGCCGTACCCATCGGATTCTATGGCCGAATGTTTCTGGCTCTATTCTTCAGGTTCCACGGGACGTCCAAAAGGGACAGTTCATCGACAGCGGGATTTACTTGTCAATAGCGTTTTATATACGGAACCGGTCCTTGGTATTACCGAAAGCGATATAATATTTTCGGCGGCGAAGCTATTTTTCGCCTACGGGCTCGGGAATTCTATGAATTTCCCACTCAACTATGGAGCCTGTACGGTACTATCCGATGAACGCCCCTCGCCGGAGATGACATTTCGGATCATCGAGAAATTCAGGCCGACGATTTATTTTGGCGTGCCGACGCTTTACGCAGCACAGTGTCGCACGCTGGAAACCGAGACGCCCGACCTTTCGAGTATTCGGATTTCGATATCCGCAGGGGAGTCTCTGCCCGCCCCAATTTTTTACCGATGGAAAGAAAAAGTCGGGCATCCGTTGATAGACGGGATCGGATCGACAGAGGGTACCCATATCTTCATTTCTAATCGGCCTACAGATGCTAAACCGGGAACCAGTGGCAAGATATTACCGGGTTATAACGCCCGGATAGTTGATGACGATGGCAAAGATGTCGAACAGGGGGAGGTTGGCCGGCTTTGGGTGCAGGGTCAATCGATGGCCCCCTATTATTGGAATCAGCCTGAAAGAACAGAGCAGACAATGCTCGGTGATGACTGGCTGAATACGGGTGATACTTATACTCAGGATGCGGGTGGCTATTACGTCTACAATGGAAGATCAGACGACATGATCAAGGTCGGTGGTATCTGGTGCTCGCCGATTGAAATCGAAGCTCGCCTAATCGATCATCCAAAGGTACTCGAAGCAGGTGTGGTTGGCCGCGAGGACAGTGATGGGCTTGTAAAACCGGAAGCACACATAATCCTAAAAGAGCACAGCGATGCTGATGACGATCTAGCCGCCGAGTTACTAGACCACTGCAAGGATGGCTTGGCTCGATACAAATACCCTCGGTGGTTTTATTTTGTGGACGAACTTCCTAAGACCGCGACCGGCAAAATCCAGCGTTTCAAGCTCCGCGCTAGCCAGTAAGTCTTGGCCGCTTGAACTTTATCGGGGGAGATGATGCCTAAGGTGCTGACCGATGAACAGATCGCGTATTACAGAGAAAACGGTTATTTAGTTCCTTTTGACGGGGTTAGTTCCACTGAAGCGGCTGCCATGTGCAGAGATCTAGATGACTTTGAGCGCGAGGAAGGCATACGTGCATCCGAAATTATCGTCAAAGGTCATCTTTGCTTCCGGCGTTCATACGAGTTCTCCTGTAATCCGAATATTCTGGACGTAGTCGAAGACCTGATTGGTCCGAATATATATGCATTATCGTCCCGTTTTTGGATGAAGCCCGGCCAGGATGGGTCTTTTGTCTCGTGGCATCAGGATTCCGCTTACTTCGGACTGGAACCCAACCAACTTGTCACGGTGTGGTTAGCTATTACCGATAGTACACCTGAGAATGGATGTGTGCGGGTTGTTCCGGGCACCCATAACGGAGACACCTATTCTCACGTCGAGACCTTTGACGAGAAGAACCTTCTGGCGAGGGGGCAGTCAATCCAGGAAATAGACGATAGCGGCGCCGTCGACCTAGTTCTTCGGGCTGGGCAGTTTTCCTGCCACCACGAGAGGATTGTGCACGGATCTAATCCCAATGAAACCGAACATATGCGTATCGGCCTAGGAATTTTCTATTTTCCATCGTATGTCCGATCCACCATCGGCCGACGCCCTGCATCCCTCGTACGCGGCGTAGACGAATACGGTCACTGGGATGTCGACCCGGTCCCCGAGACAGACCGAGATGAAAAAGTCTATGCCCACGTGAAAGCTGCCGGCGATCGTTATGTTGACCCGCAGTATGCGCAGGAAGCTCTCCGCGAGGATGCGACCTAATATTTGATCAAACGCTCGGAGAGCATATGTCATCAATATTGAATGAACCACCGTCTGGTCTAAACACCCTAACCGCAAGCGAAGCGGCTCGCAAACTCGCGATGGGGAGGTTGAAGTCGGTGCATTTAGTTGAAGATTGTTTAGACCGCATATCAAAACACGATGAGACACTGCGCGCTTGGGCATTCGTAAATGCTGACCAAGCTTTAGCTCAGGCCCGCGCCTGCGATCTTTCTGACACACCGACAGGCCCGCTGCACGGCATTCCCGTTGGCATAAAAGATGTACTTGATACTTACGATATGCCGACAGAATACGGATCAGATATTTACCGGGATCACAGACCGACTAAGGACTCACACTGTGTGGCAGCGCTGCGGGCCGCAGGAGCAGTTCTACTTGGCAAAACAACAACAACCCAGTTTGCAAGCCCGCTGCCGGTCGGCGTGCGCAACCCTCATGATACCGACCGGACACCTGGTGTTTCGTCCAGCGGATCGGCCGCCGCGGTAGCCGATTTTATGGTACCGCTCGCAAATGGTACCCAGACAGGCGGATCGGTGATCCTGCCAGCGTCATTTTGTGGTGTCGTAGGTTACAAGGCAAGTTTAGACGGACTAGATCGAGCGGGAATTTCTGGTTTAAAAAAATCTCTAGATACGCTCGGTTACTTTGCCCGCTCTGCTGAGGACATCGGCCTGGTCTATCAATCTGTGAAAGGGGAAATATTGCCAGTGGATGCCGGACGACCAAAGATCGGTGTCTGCAAAACGCCGATGTGGGATGAGGCGGAGGATTGCTCCAGAGCGGCACTTGAAAAGGCAGCGTCAACACTGTCGGCATCGGGATACGAGGTGGCGGATGTGGAACTGCCACGGATATTCGATACAATCGAACAGCCATTCCGCGTGATTTCTAACTATGAGGGCAAGTGCGCCCTCGCTCGTGAGTTTCGTGATCACATGGATAAGATGAATGCATGGATGCAGGAGACCGGTAATTCTAACTGGTCTGAGCAGGAATACCGGGACGCAATCGTGGCTGCAGATCATGCACGCGCTGCGCTCAAGAACGTCTATGACGAATACCCTGTTCTACTCACGCCGTCGGCCGCGGGGGAGGCGCCATCAGACCTTGTGAGCGTTACCATGTCATCCTTTAATCGTCTGTGGACGTTGATGCACGGCCCGACGATCACTCTACCCTGCTCGACCGGGCCGAATGGTATGCCTGTCGGCATTCAGATTACCTCCCGGGTCGGGGGTGACGCGGCGCTGATCGCTTATTCAATCAGTATACTCCAAGAACTCCAGAACGCGTAAAGACTGGAAACCATTAGTTGTTTACCGCAAGTTGTATTCTATAGTTTTAACAAAACAAATGGAGGCTCGAAAATGCAGTCAAAATCGCCAACTCTTGCCGGGAAACTACGTACGACAAACGAATTTATTGTAGCACCAGGTGTTTACGACATGATCTCGGCAAAAATGGCGGATAGGGCCGGGTTCCATGCCCTATACATGACAGGTTCGGGGACGGTCGCCTCACACCTTGGTTTGCCAGATGCGGGGATCGCGACATACACAGATATGGTGTCTAGGGCCGCCCGGTTAGCCGGGGGCACTCAGACGCCGTTGATAGCCGATGCGGATACCGGGTATGGTGGGCTAGTCAACGTTCGGGAAACCGTGCGGGGCTATGAGATGGCGGGGGTTTCGGCAATACAGATCGAGGATCAGGACTTCCCCAAGAAATGTGGTCATCTATCCGGGCACAAACTGATTTCTGCGGAAGAAATGGTTACAAAGATCAAGGTCGCCCTTGATAG